>Ga0325402_1002576_pt1 | contig 15962 bp, 8 predicted proteins | sample PopdelMetagenome_22_FD_207212 | JGI IMG/M metagenome (GOLD analysis project Ga0325402, IMG submission 207212) | Populus deltoides microbial communities from Bellville, Georgia, United States - Xylem-PdKOR-R3 | ecosystem: Host-associated > Plants > Phyllosphere > Stem > Wood/Secondary xylem... | reverse complement strand
CTATTGCAAGCTGCATAAAAGGCAAGGTAGTAAGTCGGATCATATGTGAAAAGAAAATAAAATAGAAAAGAAATTTTTTTATCTTTTGCAATTTATAATGTTTTTGTGTGGATTGTCTTCACATTTGGTTGCCTCCCTAGAGCGCTTTTCTTTATTGTCTTTGGCTAAATAGAGTTTTCATCATGTCATGCATCCTTGTAGATTGGAATATTGACCAATTCTACTTTCTTCTAAGTAATGTCTTCAAAATTCTCGACAAAAAACTTAAGTCTGTAGCCATACACTTTGAAAACCTTGTTAGTTTTAATGGTTTGGATTTTAATAACACCATGAGAAAAAATATTCAAAACAACAAATGGTTCAATCTATCTAAATCATAATTTTCTAGGTATCAATTTTGATATAGAGTTGAAAAGTAACATTTTCTGCCAAATAAAAAATTATTTGCGCTGCAAAAACTTATCGTGAAGATATTTAGTTCCCTCTTTATAGAGCCTTGCGTTGTCATAACTCATATGCTTCCAATCGAACTTCTTCAAGTTGTTGCAGCTATAGTTTTCATTCTTCTCTCACCTTTTTAGCATTAAGATTGTATTGTTTCACTTCCCAAAAGACACGATATTCAATTTCAATCGGTAAATGACATAACTTATAAAAAACCAACCTATACGGTGACATCCCAATTAGAGTTTTTTATGTTGTGCGGTATGCCTAAAGCGCATCCTCTAGATGCAGGCTCCAATCCCTTAGGTTGGGGTTCACCATCTTCTCCAAAATGTGCTTTATTTCTTAGTTTGAAACCTCAGCTTGTCTATTGGTTTATGGGTGGTAAGTTGTGGCTACTTGATGGTGTACTCCATATTTTCACATTAATGCTTCACCAGTTTGGTTGCAAAAATAGTTGTCTTGGCCACTTATAATTGCTCTTGGAATTCCAAACTTACTGAAAATGTTAGATTTAAGAAATCTTCCAACAACATTAGAATCATTAGTACGGGTAGCCTTGCTTCTACCTATTTCAAAACATAATCCACAACAAGCAAAATGCAAAGAAATTGGTAAGCATACAAAAAAAAAAATTAGGAAAGGGCTTCATAAAATCTGTCGCACCCTCGCGGCGTTGCGGCAATCCTCGATTGGTTTCGGGGCCTTTGTTTTGTGTAAAGGGAGTCGCCACCTAGTATTATGGTCACTAGGAAACCTAACTGGTCTTTCAGAGATTCTAAGGCAAGGGACTGGTTGCGTAAAGGGAAGGTGTTAGCACCCCTAGTACGCCTTACCTAAGGTAAGCTGCTTGGTGTTTGGTTTGTCTTATAATTGCTATGGTGTTGGTGTTTTCTAATCCCATCAGTTTTTCTCGGTTTGATTCTAACTAAATTTATTAAGATAGAAATCTTAGGAGATTCCATGTGCTTTACAAGCTCATTTTTCCCTTGGTATTTCAAGAGTTTGCGACTCGTAAATCACAAGGAGGAGGGACAAAAATTTAGAAATCTAGGATGCTTTAAAAATCTATTTTTTTTTTGTCTTAGTGTTCTATACTCTCACGGCTCGTGAACCATGGAGTAAAAAAATTAAAATGTCCTCGATTATAATCAAGGCTTCTTTCAAGGATGTGTGCAGATTTATTATTCTTAAAAAATTATTTTGGATATTTACCACTCCGGGTTTCTTTATCTAAATATTAACAGTGAATAATAACAAATTATTCCCAATAATATTTTGGATATTCGTCCTTTAACGATTTCTTTATCCAAATATTAATGGTGAATAATAGATGAATTCCCCCCAAAATAAGATTTTTATATTTTTTAGAATATTGGCCAATACCCTTTGGAGTTTTACAAACATGTTGTAAAATCCAGAAATGCAAGAAAATAATTTTTGTTGTGTTTAAGAAATCCATGTGAAAACACATTTTCGAAACATCCAATATTTTTTGTATATAAAAAAAGCGTTCAAAACATGTTAGGGTATTGGCCGTACGCAACACACAAGAAAACATTTTTTTAAAAAAAAACCGCAAGCATCACCATTAACTACAAGAATCGCAATAAAAGGTAACCAATCGCTCACATATATTCTAAAATTTACAAGAAAGCTTAAAGCAACTAAAAAAAACATAACTGGAGAGAAATAAAATACAATTTAGTGACACTGTTCATCCCCATAAACCCATTTCTTTGACAAAACTAAAACCCAACGTAACCATCACACGCAGACAGCAAGAAAAAATTAAAATAAAAACTGGAAGCATGTTCTCTAAATGTAAAAGCCATGGCCGGCTAATCTCTTCTCCAGCGGCGCAAGGAATACACACAGTGAAGGTCTCTAAATGTAAACGTTCCTAAACATGAAGGCAGCCCCTTTTACATGGACTACCGCTAAACTCCAACATCATGAAAGAATAATGCGCAAGCGTTGGCTTTGTCTAAACAGAACCAATTATTCAGAGGGAAGAAAGTTTTACAACCGAATAACCAACGAATGCCTAGTATAAAAAAATAACAAAGGAGGAGAGATTGGGGCTTATACCTGCAGATCCTGTCTGCAGCAAATAATAACCAAAGATCGAAAGACAGCTCACGTGTGCCTCCTTAGCTACTGGTAAATGACAGACGAAGCAAAGGCGCTGAAGCTGTGCTGATGAATTGAACGTTCTTCCTTTTACTTCTCTTACTTTTACTGATTTCCCAGTCGCCTTCCTCTCCTTTCTCCTCTTGTTTTTTTTCACAGTGATGAAAGGATCAAAGAAAGAACCCCTATGTTCCCCTGTTATCTGCGGTTTTTTTAAAACTCCCTGCCTCTCTTGTGTTTTGCTTCTTTCTTTTACTTTTTTTTTCTTGCTCCTCTTCCCCCAGTTTTCTCTTCTTTTTATGCTCTTTTTTTCTGCGTTTTTCACCTCCTTCACTAGGTCATTAAAGGGGCTTATATATAGTCTAACATATCTCTATTTAGGAAAGATTTAATGCATTAATTCTAGGATGCAAATCCCTACTGATTTGCAGTAAAAAACGCAAAAAAGAAACTGTCATATTCTGATTTTGATGTCTAATTTTGATGTCTGATTTCTTTCTAGTTTTTTAGAAGATGGTGTGGCTTCTTTCTATACTTCCATAGGGCCAGTTGCTCCCTTTGAAATAAGGCAATAAAAACGTGGTTACAGCTCCAAAAATCAGGCATGATGATAAAGGAAAAATAGCAGGAATTTGCAGAGAAAAAAGAAAAGAAATCAGATGGAGGGTGCAGCTGCAAAGTCTAATTTTCCTTATTCGGTGTGGTAAAAATCCTGTCATTTATGCTGATCCAGACCCCCTCTCCAGCTTTCAATGTCCTTCTTCAATTCAATCCCTCAATTTAGCACTTTTCGATTCAGTCCTTGGTCCAAAATGTCCTTCAAATCAGTCCCGCGAACTTGGGCAAAAATCCTTCTCGCGGTCAGGAATCCCTGCTTTCAACACTAGATATTCAAACGAAAATATCTTGAGCTTTTGATATTGAAATCAAGTGATTCAAAAGCCCAAATTTATCTACGTGTCCCGGACTACAACTTTGATGAGGATTCAAAGTGAGATAAATTTGTTTTGAATAACAGAATTGCAACCAAACTCGGCTGGAAACCGTCTCGCGGCAAGATTCTATGTTTTCACGCTAGATTTCAAACAGGAATATCTTGAGTTTCTGATATCGGAATTAAGCAATTCAAAAGCTCAAATTCATCTACGTGTCCTAGAATACAAAATTGATGAAAGAGTTGAAGTGAGATAAAATCATTTTAGAGAACAGAATATGCCAGTAATCTAGTTGGTCAAAAAGGTTCTTAATCTGACAATATCGAGCATCCGAATCTGACTGAGAATTTGCCCTAAGAACAATGATCCCTAGGACCAAATAAAGATGTACGTCAATTTTTTAACATATCATGAGTGACAGAATATACCTAGGATGGTCAGATATCATACGAAACCGAGTCAGAATCAGAGCCTAAGTTGGAACAAAAAATTACGGCAACAGCAGAACCATTTTTTTATGCAAATTCCAAGGGATTTTTTTCAACCTTAAAAACCAGATAAAAAAGGAATGAATTTGGCATTATGAAGACTTCTGATCAATCTAAGAAAACCTAAATTTTGGCAGCAAAGTGGAAGGATAAAGAGAAAAGAAAACAGCTTAAACAACGTTTCGAAAAAATATTTCTTTCATCTACTTTTGTCAATCTTCCAGCAAACATGAGGTCCAAAAATAAGTAACAACAAAATCCATTCCCCTTACCAAAAAAAAATCTTACATTATAAAATAGGAGTTTACGGCATTTTATTCCTACGAGATAAACTACCCAATTTTTTTTTGTCATTTTTCACAACTCTTGCAAAATTGGTAAGCATCCCTTGAAAGAGTTTCCCAATAAAACCCACTGTCTTAGATTTTTCTAGTTGTTCTTTTGGGTCCAAAATGTCTACCACATGTATGACTATGATAATACGTAAGAATGGAATGAATTTCATTGTTAGTTACACATCAACGAATAATGTAATAAAAACCTATATATTTTCCAAAGGTATGGTTCTTCCCATATATAATACTTAGAGTCATTTTTATTTTGTTTTTCTTTACCTTATTCAAATAATTAGGCAACATTCCAGCAACTATGAAATTTACCTGATCAGCAAACCAAAGTTCTTTACCTTGCACATGTAGTAGCTACTCATTGGGGAATGTCTAAGCAATGGGCAATAAATCTTCCTCACGCATAAATCTACTCAAATGATCTGCCATAGAATTGTCAGCTCATTCTCGATCCTTGATCTCCAAATCAAACTCTTACAATAAAAGAATCATGCGTATATGTCTTGGTTTGGATTCCTTCTTTGCTAGTAAATATTGGAGAGTAGCATGGTAAAAAAAACAATCACTTTAAATCCAAATAAATATGATCTAAAACTTGTCTAAGGTAAATACAATAGCTTAAAGCTCATTTTTAGTGGTAGAATAGTTATATTTAGAGGAGTTCAGCGTCCTGGACGCATAACAAAAATGTGACTTTTCTTTCCATTTTATTGGCCAAGTACAACTCTTACGGCATAATTACTCGCATCGCACATAATCTCAAAGGGAATATCTTAATTAGGTGGATTTATAATTAGTACTGAAGTAAGCAGTGTCTTCAATTTGTCAAATGATATTTGACACTCTTCCTTGAAGTTAAATAGTACATCCTTTTACAATAACCTTGACAATTGTTGTGCAATTTTCAAGAAATATTTGATGAACCTCCTGTAAAAGCTTACGTGGCCAAGAAAACTACGGATGTCCCCAACATTACTATGGTATGACAAACTTGTAATTAAATCAACTCTGGCATTATCAACCTCAATATCCCTACCTGAAACTACATGACCCAAAACTATTTCCTGTTGAACTATGAAATGGCATTTTTCATAATTTAGAACCAAGTTGGTGTTAATGCATTATTTTAAAACCTTGGTTAAATGATCAAAACGTTGATCGAAAGAATTGTCATAAACAGTAAAGTCATCTATAAAAATTTCAATGTAATTTTCAATCAAGTTAGAAAAAATGATCATCTTGCATCTCTAAAATGTATCTAGGGCATTACATAATCCAAAAGGCATATATCTGTAAGCGAAAGTCCCAAATGGACAAGTAAAAGTTGTTTTTTTCCAGATCTTCTTGAGCTACAACAATTTGATAACAACTAGAAAACCAATCTAAGAAATAGAAAAATGACTTACCTGCTAGTCTTTCAAGCATTTCATCAAAAAAAGGAATTGGGAAATGATCTTTTCTTATGTTAGCATTCAATTTCCTGAAAACGATGTATATTATCCACCCATTCTGAATTCTCATAGGAACGAGCTCATTTTGTTCATTAGGAACAAGTGTCAAACATGTCTTTTTAAGAACTACATGCACAGGACAAACCTATTGACTGTCAGATATGGCACAAATGATTCCTTTGTCAAGTAGCTTCAAAAAAATTTTCATTGCCACTTCCTTCATGGTTGGGTTCACTTTAGATTGAGGCTCTCTCACAGGTTTGACATCATCTTTCAGTAAGATTCTATACATGTAAATTGCAGGGCTCATACCTTTTATATTAGCTAAAATTTATCCGATAACTATTTTATTTTCTCTTAAGACCTTCTATAATTTTTCTTGAAGTGTATGATGTATAACATCAATAAAAATAACAATGCATACATCTTTTGTACAATCAAAGTAATTAAATCCTAAGTGTTATTTATAATTGTTATCTTCAAAGTAAACAATTTGAGTAGAATTGATTAAGGATCTCAACCTCATTTTCTTGAAGGGAGTTCTTCGGATTTCACTGGCTTGCAACAACATCTTAGGAAAGGTCTCAAACTAATAGTTTGAGGGATAGTTGCCTCCTTGAAATTCATCAAAATTATCAAATAATGGATCAGAAGTCAAGCATTTAGTTAAGTTAGCGTCCTCAAATTTCTGGACCACACTCGTTGAAAGTACTCTTTTAGCACAAGCACCTTCAACATTGGCCTTATTATGCCTTTATGTTATATTGTAGATGAACTTTATTTGTTTAGGTTCCACTTCCAAGGCAGGTTTGATATTGATGATTGTTAGTTCAATCTCAAAAGTATGTTTAGTAGGGTAAACTCCATTCACCACCAGAAATTTTAGATTTATCGATAGAATTTTTCATCGATATTTATACTCATTGTTTGTCGGCATCAAAACTTACAGGTAAGCTCACGGATAGAAATAATCCATCGAAAAAACTCTCGTTGGTGATTTGTGGTCTATTAGTAATAATTTTATAGATAAATTTACTGATGGACAAAGCACGCTAAAAAAAAAACTTTACCCGCTTCATTCCATCAGTATTTCCATCGTGGAATATAACATATCATTGACATAAAAACTATATATCATTCCATCAATGATTTTTTTACCTTCCATTGGTATGTTCATCGATGAATTTGACATAAAACTGTCAAACAAATTGTCTATTATTCCGTCAATGAGTAAACAGTAATAGTGACATTTGCAATAATATTTTTCCAACTCTGTAAAATATACTGACAAACTAAGTCCGTCGATAGCCTCGTTAGTAATAATTTAAAAAATATATATATTTTTTAAAAAACTATTAAACAACAATATCAAATAATTTAAAAAATTAAATTAATATAAAATTCGAATATTTATTAAAAATTTAAACATTTATAAGTTCAAATACAATTAATCTAGAATAAAGATGCTGCATAACATCCTTATTTTCGGGACTACACATCAATCAAGAAAAGGGAAATATGGTAAGAAAAAAAATTTAAACGGGATCCATACAAGGTTGGCCGAAATTTTTACCAAAATTTTGACAAAGTCTCCCTTATACCAGGAGATCCCAAGTTATCGATAAATAACATATACACTTCTATTACTCATTAATCAATCACATCCCAATCATCCGTAATCTCAAACATCATAACATGCAATAGTATAACTATAATATCCCAAATATCGATATTCTAAAATAGGACTTAAAATGATACTTAAATAGAAAAACAAGCATACATGAAGGAGTACATAGTAATATAGTTTACATTCAACCATTGAAATTAATAAATGCTATTATAATTCAAGTTATATAGTTTCTTGAAAGACAAATTACATTAGCATTCATAATTCAGTCCTAAATAACACAAAAGATAGAGAATCTAAAACGTTACTCCTATCGTGAATGTGATGGACCTGCAACAACATAACATTCAAAAATAATTATATTGAAAGCAATACTATCATGAAGAAAATATCAAACGATATGTGTGTGTGTGTGTCTTCAATACCACGTACTATTATATTTTTTTACAATACCTCATATAGTCTCCTTTTAATGCTTCTAGGTTTACCCCTCCGAAAACTCACTAAATATTTTTTTTCCTCCATTTCATCCTACAATTTTCATCCAATATCATATATTAATTTCAAAGGAATAATTCCTTTAAAATGTTGATTTACATTTCATTAATATTATCAATCATTTATTACCGCGAATATCAATCATACCACTCCTTTCCAAAACCTGGGGAGGGTAATGCCGACACTAATAAATCTTATTGGTGTCATCAGTCGCCTTTGCCAGGACCGCCTAATCAAGTTTGTGGTAGTGTTGACATCAATACAGCCGATTAATGTCATTAACTATTTCCAACCTAAAATAGTTAATCAATTTTCCATAACACCTTGGAATATTTCTGGGAATGCTGATGTCAAGCAATCTTGGCATGATTACTTTTCACATCAGGAATAGTTAATCATGTTTCATGAGGTTGCTGATATTAACATCATTTGTTGATATCATTAAATATTCTTAACTTGAATAGTTAATCAAGTTCAGTATCTCTTATTCTCTGAAAAGGTCATGCCAATGTTAGTAAATCTTACTAACATCATTGGCCTCCCATATTCAATAGTGGCTAATCAAATTCAAAAAGTGGTTATTCGAGAAGTCCATTAACATAATTTGTAATTCTTGATCGAATCCATTAATCAAATATGATTTCATTCCTCATTCATTACATCTTATCTCTTCTCCTTTTGGTTTCATTCGCAAGTATGAGGTCTAAGGATTGAACATATTACTAAAATTACTGTTATTTAAGGAAGGTATAGGTATAGAACACCTACTTGCTGCAAAAGCTCAGCTTGCGCTCCTTTGCTATTGTCGTGCCCCTCCTGATTCCACAGGCATGCTACATTATTTGTTACTCAAGTTACATTTCGCAAAATAACAACAATAATAATAACATTTATTCCTTCTTTTACAATTGTTTGCTTACATTTTTGTTTCCATTACATCCCTTAAGATTATGGTTCATTATCAAATCATAACTAACATCACAAATTCAATTTCAAATATGGATTATTTCCTTTTGAATGCCAAGACATGATGCTACACATTATTTGAGGGAAGGAAACTTGATTCTGCCTCTAACATGACTAAATTTCATCGTTTTGCCAATTTGCTGAATCTGTCAGCAGAGGTGGCAGCTCAACCTCTCCTCAGATATTTATTTATATCTAAAGTTCTAGAGCTCCAAATTAAGTGAGATTGGACTCGTTAGAAAGCTAACATCTCTGGCTATAACATCTATGAGAAACCTTCCCCAAATTCTATCAATTTTAGGCTCGAATCCTCTCTAAAATCAAGGTGATGAATCTGCCCAGTTTTCGTCAACGGTTTTAGATTAATTTTCAATTATCCTCATTTCCCTTTATTCTCTCAAAACAACTTTTTCTATGTTTTTCCTCCATTTCGTAACTCCTTATAAGAAAAGCCATAGGCTATACATAAGATTAATAAACTCATTTCCTCCTCACGTAACACATGTATTTGATTCACGAATTTCCCTACTACAAAGTTATCATGTTTTCCCCTATTATTAAGCTTCCTACCATACTTAATTCACTAATCATTAACATATGACATCCTAAAATCCCCTATCCCCCTCTTAAATTTGGTCTTGGCCAAAACTTGGCCTAAAAGCACCGAGGGTCCCTTTCTCCTTTCCATGCAATTATTTGTCTTATTTACTAATCGTTCATATCATGACAACATATCACAAAGATTTATCAAGGAAATTCAGAATTTCTTTTCCTCCCATTCAACCCTCACAAGTCGGCCACTTTTGTCACTTTGGCCATTGATTTTTCTTTGGTATTTTTGCATGATTTATTGTTTAAGGCAACTTATAATACTTTAATTAACTTAATGTTAACAATTTTTTGCAATTCTCTCAAATTTCACTCAAGAACTCTAATTTTCAAATTTTAAAATTGGTGCACAATTCCTAATCGAATTTGAATTGGTTTTCACAATTAGGTTTAGGGCTCCTTACCTAGAGGAAATTTAGGTTTCAACTCTAATTTGGTTGAACATTTTTAGCTCCTCCCCCCTTGCATGTAGCCGACCCTCTCCCTTTTTTTTCCCACACAATTTCTGCACTGGTTTCCTTATCAATTCCTTTAGCAAATGATGTTTTCTCTACTTAGTATCTAGAGTTTATATAGCCTTAACAATTTTGGTTTTTTGTCTCTCTTAATTTTGATGGAAGAAAATCTTAAATCTCCTCCTCGTTTTTGTCTCAATGCAATCGGCCACATGGAGGAGAGAATAGAGTATTTATAGTCTCATTCTTCTTAATTATACTTTGGCCTATTTTTCCCTCTTCTTTATAATTTGAGTTGTATCTCTTTTCATCTTTTAAAATCCCCCCTTAGCAATTGAATTTATTTGATTTCCTCCACAACCCCCACCTTTTATCTTTTTTATGAAAGTTTATTTTGGGGGTTTACACGTTGGAGGAGAAGGCGGCTCTTTACCTGGACCATGAGGCGAATAAGAGGGAGCACATGCACCACCAATCTTTTATCGCATCTTTTTTACCAATTGACAGAGTTTGGTTGTCTCAGCACTGAGTAGTTCATACCATAATTATTAAACCCGGCCTAGCCCGGTGGGTTGACCCAAGACCTAGCTGACCCGGTGGCTGAATTGGTCCAGGTTTCATAAGTAACCAACCGGTGTAACAACCCGACAAAACCCAGTCGACCCGGCAGGTTGACCCATGACCCAAACGACCCGGACGAAACCCAGTTTTTTTCTTCAAATATGATTTCTATCTTTCGGCTTCCCTTCTCATTTCTTCATCTTCTCTATAATGAGCTGCTGTTAACAACGGAGAGGTAGAGAGAGTGAGGAACGCTATTGTCTTTGACTGCTATAATAGCTGGTCGAAGGAGAGAGAGCTGGGTAAGGCCATCTGTGAATCACTAATCATTTTGGAATACATTAAAGAGACATGAAAGCAAACTCCTTTGTTGCTTGAAGATCCTAACCAGAAAGCCAATGCTTGTTTTTGGGCCAAATCTAGTGATGACAAGGTAATTATATGGGTGCTATGCCGCTTCCAGAACAATTAGTGTTTTTTATACAAACCAATTCCTCACTAGTTTTTAACTTTTTATTCGATTTACTTGTGGTTGTAGGTCTTCCAATCAATTAGGTGGGGTGTGCTCTTGAAGGAGGGGAAAGAGCAAGAAGAAGGGGGCGGCGACTTGTTTTCACTTTTGGTAGAGATAGGGAAAATTTTAAGGCTTTATGTGTGCTTTTTTTTAAATAATATAATATTTTTTAATATGAGAAAAAAAATTTAAAATATATTTTTAAAATTTTATTATTTATAAAATGTAAGTTTATATTTACATGAATTTTTTTTTAATTTTTTCATATAAAATAGTAAAATTTTAAGTATTTTTTAATTTTTTCGGGTTGACCCATAAAACCCAGGACCCAGCCCTTTAATCGGGTCAACCCCTGGGCCGAATTTAATAACTATGGTTCATACTCGTCTGAGCCTGAGCCCGAGCCCGCTGGTCTAAAATCATCTCAAACTTCGAAGTTTGAGGGCTTGAAATTGATTGCGAGCTTCTAATGATTGAAATATTATGAATCTTCTGTAAGTTCTCAGCCGCAGTGTTAAAGAGGTGCAAAAAAAATAATAAGACATTAAAATGGACAATACAAAAAAAAAAAAAAAAGAAATCAAAAGGCTTAGTCAGGTTTCGGATTGGCCTTCTTCATTGTCTTGTATTTCAATGGGTTGGGCTGAAATAAACTATGCTTCTTTGCTCTTTTAGTAGACAGGAAAAAGTTTGTAAGCTATGGCGTAATCAGTGCTAGCTGGTTTCTGTCGCTGCATGAGTTTGGTGTTCTTGCCAACTATCACCTCAATATTTTCCTTCTGTCTAAAGGAACTCTGCCTCTCCCTTAAAAAATCCAGGCTTGTCTTTGTAATGGCTTTTTTGTTTTCCTTCTGTTTGCATTAATCTACATTTCTCTCGGTCTAACAATAATGATGATGATGATGAACTGAATATTTATTCCCAGATCTGAATCTTAATAGGGGGGAGGCCATTGTGTTTCAAATAAGAGTTGGAGGTGGATAACATTTTATCAGCCTCTGAATTGTTAATGGTTGCGTCAAGGCCTGAGCCAATTACTTGGCCTAAAATTTTGCAGACTATCATGGCCCAGGAACTGAAGCTGGAGGCTGGATGACTTTTGATAAGCCTTTGAATGGAATATTGTCCTAAGAAAGCACCTAGGATTGAACCTTAGTGAGGCTGTGATGCTGGTAATGATGTTATAGAACTGTTGTTGAGCAGGGGGATTCAACATTCTAAGCAATGGTAGCATAAAATAAATTGCACAAGTCTCTGTCTGATTACAACAACGATTACCAATGAACATCTATTAATAGTACACGAATCAAAGTTCAAAATCAACAGGAGGTAGCATGAACCAACAATTGAACACCGACTGGAAAAAATTCGAATATCTAACATCATCTGAGACAGTAACAAATAATCTTCCCTATAACTCGCAGCAACACCCTGATGCTTGGAACAAAACACTGCGTATGCTAGAAACTAGCCTGCTGCTGCCATCATTTCACAAACTGAACAAGAATTTAAGGCTGATTTGGACGATGTGTCAGTCCAGGATTTCAGGAAGAAAAAAAAACAACAATAACTGCCTCCTCCACGACCTGGATTTATTAGCAAATTGCAACAATAGTAAGGTGATATATGGGCGCATCACTTATTAATAAATGTACTGCTATTAATTAGTTCTTGAAAAGTTCCAAACAATGTTCTTGATCCAAGTTCCTGCTCCAAAACTTCTTGTAATATTCAGCATACGTGAAATCCCTGTATATGGCTCGGGTTCCATCATCGGTGAGAGCTTTAGGTGGGGTGATCAATGCGTTATCAAACGGACAGAGGAAGGAAGCAACTGACATTCTTGCCTTGTCAGTATTGGTAATGGCTCGGTGCCACACACTCTTATATCTTCCATTGCTTAGTGCCTGCAATCATTCATAGTCGTAAGAAGACCCTTGAACTTAAGTTGTTAGCATGTGTCTGACAACAAACAAGGACATGAAAATGTTCGTTGCCATTGAGCCTTGCAGCTCAACGGCACTCGTTTTCCGTTCTCGTTGGTAAAAGGAAAACAAAAAAACAAAGGAAATGCAGGTTTACCTGTAACTGGTCACCAATGTTGATGACAAATGCATCCGGATGAGGATTAACTGCAACCCACTTTCCATCTTTGAGGAGGACTTGAAGGCCTGCCACTGATAGGTCTTGAAGTAAAATTGTTAGGGCGTTGGGGTCTGTATGTGCTGGCAATCCATAAGTCAACTCTGGCTCTGGACATGGAGGGTAAAAGTTTACAGCCATATGCTGTCCTTGTTCACCCAAAACATTTTTTATGTGATCCTTTTCGAGGCCTAAGCTCTCTGATATCAGTTCCTGTATTCTAAACCCCAGTTCTCGAACTTGTATACTGTAACTCCTTACAATTTCCCTATGGATACAACACATGCCACATCATTAGATATTAGCTGTACAGACTCAGTTATATCTGAAGATACATGTACCATAATTTAAAATTTTCGGTTTCTCTGTTTTTCGGAAGGATGCATGAGTGTGCACGGGAAATTTTGAAATTTGTGTCCAGAACTAATTAGCTGAAGGAATGAATCGACTACATGAAAGATGATTATACAGCTAGTGGATTCGGCGTGAAAGTTGAGTCATCTCTTTGTCATTGCCTCCGAATTATCTAATGAGAATACGAGAAGATTCCCACTTAAAAAATGGAAGAAAGTCTTGATGCAGGCAAGACTTTTAGCCCCAAATGCAGGAATACATCAAGATGCAACATCAACTGCCCCGACAATGTTTCTACAATAATTGTCATCGCGTCTCCCAAAAAACGATGAAACTGAGTTTGCGTTCAGAATCATCCACCACCGAATTCTTAATAATTATCTATTTGTTCAAAGAAGCAAAGAAAAGTCTATTAATTGTACAGCAGGAGAAGGAGACATGACTCCCTGCTTTACTTCAGCCACATCACTGGCCCTATCCAAATTAATGGCATCAATGCTATTGGATTGTGAAACGATACGGCTATTCCTTCTCTTGGCCAATCTTCAAGCTGAACCTACTTCCTTACTTTTTTGACATTTTCGTGCAAGTTGTTTCTATGATTTATTGATTAGAAGTTAAAATATTCACACTGATCTTGGGAAGTCTACAGCCTGATTCTAGATTTTACTATTATTTATCTCATCGATAAACATGAGCATATAAATACACTCTGCCGGTGCCCCGACGGAAAGAGAGCCGTGATTAAATTTGACTAATAAAGCCCTAAAATAGAACCGACCGTGTCATGTGCAAGCATCATCTTTCTCGAAGAGGGCTAACTAATAACCGTGACTTATTGCAAACGGCCCTACCCTATTAAACTGTAATAGATTTGAATAAATCATGCTTTGATCCTGGGTTTTCTTAACTCGTTACAGCTTAGTCCCTCTTCTTTTTCAAATCTATTTTGACTCTTGTCAGCCTTTATTAGGGTAGAAATACCAAAACGTCTTAACAAGACAATGATGGTCACACAGAGTACGAAAGTCTTCAAGCATGAAGGACTATGTTATAACGTGTCAAAATCCAAGGACTAGGGAATAATTCAGTGAGAAGAGATTCTTCTACCTCATCACAAGGCCAATCAATCATGGATGGATCAGTTCTGTTACGTCACGACAACGTGAGGGCATGACATCATATTCCACCTAGCTAAGACAACCTTATCTTATGTGTACGAGATTTAAAAAAAAAGAAAAAAGTGTCGATGACCGTTGGATTACAAAATAATTGCCCACCATAGTATTTTAAAGTCTCCTTCTTTTACATCACACGGATTGCAATTTCACAGCCACATGTATTTAGTATGGTTTTTATTTAGAAATATATTAAAATAATATTTTTTTATTTTTAAAATTTATTTTAAACATAAAAAAATAAGATAAAACAAAAATCAAAACCTTCACGTAATCCAAGGAGCGTATCGAACCACACTAACTTTTGGATCCACCATGCCAAGTTTCTGACACCAAGTTGCATAAAAGACAGAAAGTCTTCGGAGTCCAGAGCATTCGGGCGTCAGCACCCACGATTTAAATACAGTAGTGACGATACTATGGTAGTAGGAGACTATGGTAGTGGAACTAAGAGCAAATTATTGTACATAGCATGCAAACCGGTAGGTATTAGTGATGATGGCAGCATTAATTCTTCTCCCTCTAATTGAATATTAGATACCATGGTACCTTGTGAAAAAAATTACATGGAGAAAAATTATTTTAATTCATAATATTTTTTTAAAAAAAATTATCAAGCTACATTATCAACCAGTTTAATATTAAAAAAATAAAATCGACAAAGATAATTTTAAAAAAAATTATAATAAAAAAAAAAACCCATGCATTGAAACACTGTAGCAATCTATGGTGTTTCATTAGGAAATCGACAGTTGTAATTCCCAACCAGTTCAATATTAAAAATAATAAAATCGATGAAGATAATTTTAAAAAAAAATCATAACAAAAAAAATCACGTGGGAAACACTGCAGCAATCCACAATATTTTAAATAAAAAAACTATGAAGCTAAATTCTCAACCAGCTCAATATGAAGAAAAAAAATAGAATCGATAAAGGCAATTCTGGAAAAAAAACAAAAAAATCATAAGAAAAAAAGTCGTGTAGAAACACTGTAGCAATCCACAATGTTTTAAAGAAAAAACTACAAAACTAAATTCTCAACCAGCTCAATATTAAAAAATAAAATGAATAAAAATAATTCTGAAAAAAATAAAAAATAAAAAGAAGAAGAAAATTTTGAAAAAAAAAAGCAAAAAAATAGAAAAACAAAGGGAAAAAAAACATGTAGGGAAAGTTAAAGCTAAATTCTCAACCAGCTCAATATTAAAAAAAATCGACAAAGATAATTTTGAAAGAAAAACATGTGGGGAAATACTGT
>Ga0325402_1002575_pt1 | contig 15965 bp, 6 predicted proteins | sample PopdelMetagenome_22_FD_207212 | JGI IMG/M metagenome (GOLD analysis project Ga0325402, IMG submission 207212) | Populus deltoides microbial communities from Bellville, Georgia, United States - Xylem-PdKOR-R3 | ecosystem: Host-associated > Plants > Phyllosphere > Stem > Wood/Secondary xylem... | reverse complement strand
TGCCCTAAAAATAAATCAATTCTTCAATTTCCCCATCCTATCTTATAGGCAAACCAATTCTTGAAATTTATTATCTCGTCCCAAAAGGAATTCACTCTTGAATTTATTATCTTGCTCAAAAAGCAATTCAATTCTCAAATTTTATTTTTTTCCCCCTAAAGACAATTCAATTCAATTCTCAAATTGTATTTTCTTGCCCTGAAGCAATTCAATTCTTAGAATCTACTATCATGCCTCAAAGACTTGCATTGTTTTAAAACCAACAATTAATACGTAAGTTATAACCTTTCATCAATTTGAAAAAATAAAATCATTCAAGGAGTGGAGACGATCCCATGCCTGGAGATCTCGAGACATGTGCTCTTAAGAGTATTAACTCCACTCTAGATGAACCCTTAATAACACCAACTTCTCACCAGTCAAATTTTCAATTTCTTTAAGAAACATTTCCTTGAATTTAAGCATTCATTTAAACATACATTCACACTAACTTTTCTTACAATCTAACTTTTCTTACAATCTAACTTACACATTTACACTTATATACTCATCAAATTCTAATTTACCTATATAAATTTATACTTACACTATTCATTCTTACAACACAACCAAAACATTGACACTAATTAAATCTCATTGTAATAAGTGTTCGTTGACATATTCTTAACAGTTTATAAAACACCATAACCCAACCCAAACTTTTTTAATAATACAATTAAATCAACAATGTTAACATCATCTAGTTTATGTCACAACCCCACTATTTTCCTCTATCTTTGGCCAGCCACCCAAGCACACAATTTACGTCATTCCATTTGATTTTTTTCCTTTCATTTCCATCCTTAATCCCATTATTTAAACCAATATACAAGATCTCTCCCAACACCATTTCAACATACACTCTGATTTATATATTATCAGGGATTTTCAATCCTTATGAAAATTTATCAACATAAATGAAATTAAATTAAGAAAGATACTTTACCTGCATCAATTAATCAAGTTTGCCCAGTTCCTTTCGCAATCTCTTCCAAAGATTTATTTATTCACTCTTAAAATCACACCTTTTCTCTCTACTTACATTGTTCATGTCACTCTATCTCTTTTGGACTTGGTTGTTCAAATCCTAGCTCAACACCTTCATGAAACAACATAGCCTTTTTTATTGGGAAGAGCAAAAGAAAAAATGAGAAGAAATAAATAAATCTCCCTCTTTTCTTCTAGTTCTAGCTGGCTCATTATTTAAAAGAGGGAGGGGTTGTTATTGATTTATTTACAAAAATGCCACTTTCTTAATTATTTAAGGTTTAATGCAGATAAATTTTTAATCGTAAATATTTTTACTTACCATTTTTCATCGTGATTGTTTCGTGTTTGCACACAATGTCTATTTAAATTTCTACACCTTACATAAAATTTATTTTTTTATTTTCATTTTATTTTTTGACAAGTGTTTACATTATGAAAAAGGCCAAACGCCTATAAATAAAAATCTCAATCCTGCACACCTAGGTTTCTTAAAGAGAGGACACGTTGTCCGCCTTTGTTTTTTAAAATTGAATGGATAACACGATGCTTGCTTAGATAAATAACCCACCATTCATCTATAATGTTATATGGCTACCAAATGTGGTTTTAGTAAATAAAAAATCAGGTCCAAGTTTTTTGATCTTAAAATCCCAAATCTTTATCATTTTTAACTCAAAAACACAAAAATAAAACATGACATGGACCTCTAAAACATCATTTATAACCATAAAATATATTTTAATCAAATTAATAATTTAAAATCAAATCAAATCAAAAAAATTATCAAGTATCGATCTACGTTGTTGGACATCATTGAAGGTAGAGATCACCTTCATTAAGTTATTTTTCTTAAAAATATTGCAAATACCAAAATCATAGTTATTGGTGGCTAAAATGTGATCACTTGAGAGTTTTCACTCTCATTTTTTTTTTCTCGGTGATTTTTTGTTTCCTTCAATGTTCATGAATTAAAATGAAAAATAAATAAATTTTCATGATTAAAATATAAAAATTAAAAAAACTAAATGTGTGAAACATGAAATTTAAAACTATTTAAGAACAATTCAAAATTTAATTTTGTAAAACTGATTTCTAATTTGACGTAGAAATATTTAATAAAATATAAGGTAACAAGATCATACAAATTAAAGTAAACATCAGTATATAGAACTGTGTTGACGATGAAATTAAAAAGAATAAAGTTAAGTGAATGAACTGTATAAAGAAAGAAATTTAGAAATTAAGGGGGCGTTTGTTTACCAGAAAGTAATTTCTGGGAAATTACTTTCCAAACTTTCATGTGTGTGTTTGCCAACGGAAAACACTTTCCAGTCAAAGAAAAATTTGGCTTGGTTTCCAGGAAAGTGTTTTTCTTTTATTTTGGGCGAAAAACACTTTCTGGAAATTGTAAAAAATTTAGAAATATCATATTATTTGCCGATTATATCAAATTTGGTCCTTAAAATTTTGATTGCTATATATATATATATTTTGTTTTAAATATTTATTTTTCAATTTCATTCCTTAGAATTTATTTTTTATATTAACTTTGATCCTCATTTTTATTTTTCTTTTCCTTTATCATTTTTTAATTGAAATTTTTTATTTATGAAATTTGATCTTCATTCTTTTGATTATTACTTATTTTATTTGAAATAATATATGAAATGTTAATTATTATTATTATTTTAATTTCTTCATCTTTCAATTTTTTTATTTTTTATTTGATCTCTATTATTTTGATCATTATTTATTTTATTTGAGATAATTTATGAAATTATATTTTTTTTCAATTTTATTCTCATTCAACTTTTTAATTTATAAGATTTGTTACGTATTATTTTAATAAACTTGAAAAAAATAAAACATTAATAAGTTATTTTCCAGCTCATTTTCCATGACATAATCAAACACTAGAAAATATTTTTCAATTTATTTTTTATTATATTATTAAATATCAAAAAATACTTTTTTAAAATTTACTTTTTTTTAAATTTATTTTACCAAAAAAAAATTATTTTTCAACAAAAAAAATATGGTAGGAAAAAAAAAAATTGACTCTTAACAGCAACGTGAATAGTGAAATGTCAAGAGTCCGCAGATGATCAAGGGTTCGTTATTTGTTAATGTTAATTATTCCCCTCTAGAAATTCGCACGTGAGAGAGAGAGAGACAACGTAAGGGCGTGCATCATCGCGCGACACGCAGGCAGAGCAAAAGTAGAGAAACGAAACCCGGACGCGTTCCCGTTAAAAAAACCGGATTTGATAATCGCCGATAGGTCCGGGACCTTTTGTAATTAGAAGGTAGTTGTTGGTGTGTTGTTTTTTCCTTCTTGAAACAAGCAAAGCGCGTTTGAAACCCTAGTTCATCCCCAATCTCTATCTTTTTTAGTGAATTTTATCATCAAAATACATAAGTGTTTTTTTTTATTTGATTCTATTTTCTACTCTGTTCGTTTTTGTAATTAAATGATTATGCATCTAAGATTGATAATTCCGATTATTCAAGTTGTGTGGTAGGTTTATTTTTCAATAGATCGATCGCTGTTCCGTGACTGTACAAGCTGGTGTGCTTGCTTTGCTTATCTACTAATCCGCGGTCTAATTTTGGTTTTTTGGACGTTGAAAGATGGATTTAGTTGCTAGTTGCAAGGTAATTTAGCAGCTCTACAAATTCATTTGCTCTATTGAAATTGACTTTACTGTGCTGTCGTTGGTTTTGATTTAGTTTCTTCTACCAGTACTAGTGTAAATGGTAAATATCAATTAGCAGAATTGGAATGATATTTGTCCATTAGTCATGGTTGAATGAACTTAATTTTTATTTATTAATTTCCATGTGCCTACCACTAAACATACCTTACGGTGGTGCAACTCCTAGATTTGTTGGTATATGCTGAAATGGCTCTAATTCTTCGCCCGTCTGATAATGGAAATCACATTTGAATTTATCATGTGGGTGCTTTATTTATATATCACTTCCTCGCATCATTGTTACAAAAGCAAAGCAAGTTTGAAATGATTTCTACTGAATATTATTGATTGATTTGGGCTGCATCTTCAAATCACCTCTCATGTGCTTTCTCATTTTGAATATCAGTGTCGTTGTATGTACTTTCTTTTGAAGTTGTATGCACCATTTGTTCTCATACTGCTTTTCTTGGTTATGGAACCTAAAACTCTACTCATACATTCACCGGATGAGAATTTTGAGATAAGTTATCAGGTTGCAGCCCTCATAACTTGAACCTTTGTTTTTGTGGTTGTAAGTCCAAGACTCCGTGTGGCCTGTGTATGAAATGATATTTCCTATAGAACTTAGGGAAACCACTTCATTTGCAAGAGGCTTTCTCTATGCTAAAATTCTCTAATATTAATTCCAAAAATTGCTACTCTGTTTCAAAAAGTCTCTAATATTAATTCTATATAATTTTGTTTTGGCCTAAAAAACTTGCTACTCCATCATTGCACCTTGCAATGGTCCTTCCTATCACTGGAGTCATTGAGTAAATTAATAAGAGTTTGCCCCCATACTATTGAACTCAGAATTGGAGTCATTGGTCTTTCTTTGTGGCTCTGCTCCCTTCTCATGCTGTTTAGGCATCAGAATATCCTGTAATCAAGCAGTTTCTATCTTTTTCCGTGTTGTTTTAGCGAAGAGATTATGAAACACTTTTTTTTACTCTCTCTCTCTCTCTAGGATAAATTGGCATTTTTTCGAATTAAAGAGCTCAAGGATGTCCTGACTCAGTTAGGTCTTTCAAAGCAGGGGAAGAAGCAGGTAAATGGCGCATCTTGTCTTTGGCTTAATTTTCTTGTATATGATGCTTGAAATTGCCATTACATAATGGTACTGGATAGACATTAAGCTTCTGTTGTATTGACAATCAGTATATTGAATTGGACCGTGAAAAAATGGAATAATTGTGCCTATATGCTGTCTTAAGATTTACAAGACCATCCCTTGCCTTTGGGTGCGCGTGATGGTTTTGTGTTCTCATTGCCCGCAAAATAATGATTTCTTCATAAACTCTATATGCTTTTGACTGTATGTGGCATGTACTGCTTATGACTCGTGTATATGATTGTTCTGTAATTTTAAATGTGTAGGACCTTGTTGACCGGATTTTAGCTATTCTTTCTGACGAACAAGGTAAATTACTCCCACCTTGCAATATTGTTGTTTGTAATAGAGACAGTTTTTATAATTTTGAACATGTGGACTCTCTCTCACAGGTTACTAGAGACATGAAACCCTTTATTGAAGGCCATTTGAGAAATATTTTATCTTTGTATTCTATCATCATTGCTTTTTCCCCTGCTACCAAGTCAATGCTTTTGATTTTAGTGTTTGATGCTCTGTTTTTGTTTTTTGCAATGTTTATTATCTCTATCTGTGTGATACGCATATAGTTATCTTTTACATATGCTGCATAATTAATGGGGACTACCAACTAGGAAACTTGTAATGCCACCACTTGGGGATTCTTGGATTCGATCTCTGCCAATAACTTCTTCATGCTAAATAAAATGGAATGATCATAAATCTGGTGTCACATAATCTTAATTCAGCAGGCTTTAATGGATGTTTTGCGAACTCTAGAAATTTATTGATACATGTTAAATGGAAATAATGTGCAATTAACTCTTAATTTGAATTTTTGGGATTGAGCAATGAGATTTCTCCGATTATTATTCCCCCAAATTTAGGTATATGTTTTTATTGATGGTGTGGATCTAATATCCATAGCTATGATTTTCTTTCATTTTCATTAACTTTTTTATGTGAGAGGTGTGATCCCAAATCCCCATCAATGGTCCATCTCAGATTTCAATTTCATGGGGTCTTCTCCCCCTCCCTCCCTCTTTTTTTTGGTTCTTGATGATTGGGTGTGGATATGAATGGTTGATAATCATAGAGTTTCTAATGGGTTGTTGAGCATCCAGTTTATGATCAACATGTTCAAACTCTTTCTTGTGCATGGCTTTGACTTTGTGATAGTTTTGGAATAATAAACTTGAGTTTTTATTGTATCTGTAGTTTCCAAGTTATGGGCAAAGAAGAGTGCCATTGGAAAGGAAGAGGTGGCAAAGCTAGTGGATGACACTTACAGGTTCATCATTGCTTGCAACTCCATGATTAGAGTCTGCAGTTAGATTTTGTCTTCTCTTTTCTGTTTAACGTGTTAATTTTTTTTTATAGTATTTGCATGCTTCATGAGGCCCTCTAGCTAACTTTCTTCTTTCTGGACAACCATTAATGCTCTTGGAGGTCTTGCTTTTATGCTGTTTGTTGACTTACACCTTCTGATCTCATCCCCAGGAAAATGCAAGTGTCTGGGGCCACTGATTTAGCATCACGGGGACAGGTTGCTTCTGATTGCAGTAATTCAAAGTTTAATGGTGAAATGGACGATCCATCTCACTCAGATACAAAAGTTCGCTGTCCATGTGGAAGCTCATTGGAGACAGAGTCAATGATTAAGGTTAAAAGATCCTTCTCTCTAGTAAATTTCCATTCTTTATAAGCTGTAGTGTATGCCCGATGGATGATTTGCTGGAAGTTCTTTTACTTCTTAAGCATCTGAGGCATGGTCTAAGTTTGATTAAAACCAAGGCTCTGCATTTTAAGCATATGGATTGCAGGTTCCATGTTATGAATCGCTTTCTTGCTTAATTGGATGTGCTACTGTGGGATCTAAATTGATGTCCTCCTTTATGTAGCCTAATCTCTACACTTCATTCTTGTACCTATACCATCCCCATGGATTTTTATGTTTGCATTTCTAGTTACTGGAAATTAATAATCGCAGTATAGCTAGCTCCTTTGACTATTTTGTTCACCAAAATTCTAACATAATTGATTGCTTCTCAAGAATGTTTAATGCTCCGTGTGTGATTTTTCTGTTGAGTTATTACATTATGTTGAGCTCCAAAGTATATTTACACCATTCTTTTCCAATAACCTTTCACAATCAGTGCTGACTGCTGAGGCACAATGGTGCTATTATATATGTTTTCAGTGCATCACATTAATTATCGGCAAATATTTTGTTTAAAGGAAGTGCTAAGGGATCATTTGCAGAAACCTTAATAGTTCTCATCTATGCATGTGTAGACAATGGCAGGATTTGCTACTCTTTTGTGCTATTCCTATTCATTGTTGAAGAAGAAGCATGCATTAATAATGGATACATAAGCTGTTTTCTTTTCCCCTTTTTCTTCACTACTCTTGCACTTAATTCTATCCTAAAAGCTTTTCCAATCTGCCTTGCCCCTATTAATTTTTATTTTCTTGTAATTGACAGTGTGAAGATTTTAAATGTCACGTCTGGCAACACATTGGTTGCGTTATAATTCCAGAAAAACCCATGGAGGGCATCCCACAAGTTCCTGATGTGTTCTATTGTGAGATTTGTCGACTAAGCAGGGCTGACCCGTATGTATCATATATGTTCTATCCTCTTTTGCTTACTGTTTTATGTGTGGAATGAAATGGTTCCCCTTCCTTCTCCAAGATTACCTTTTTTGACTCCATGCTTCTTTCTTGTTGGCAGTGTAACATCACATTTCAGCTACAATTTAACTTTTGAGATTTACGCATCAAACCATTAAAGGCTTTCATGATTTTTCTGAACTTGTTTTACTATCACAATGCTTCTTGTTGGCAATGTAATTCTTTAATTTGGTTTAAAGCAAAGTGTGCTTCCCTACTTTGGTGCATAAAAATGTTAGCCAAGTGCTAGCAGGGAAATGAATTTGTCTAGATAGATGAGTGGTGAGGCCTTTCAAGGTAAGAAAGAATTATGGTGATATTCTAAGCAAGTTGGAGATGCCATCAACCTGGGATAAGAGAACAAGCTACTTTGTATATTGTTTGGTCTTATGAGCTATTAGAGAGGATAAATTGATCATAGTTAAGGGATGGTGAGGGCTAAAGTGGTGTGGGAAAAGTAGGGAAATAGCATATAGTTGGAAATGAGAGGCTAGAATCAAGAAAGATTGAAGTAGGAAGAAGTAAGATTTTGTGTCCGTGGAGATCCTTGGATGTAGATTTTGACAAAGAAAAGGCTTTGGTAAAACATAGGATATGTTTGCCTATATTATCATGAAAAGTGTGATAGTTCTATGCAGAACACAAGTATCCTAATGAGTGTGCTATTTGTCTAGCGTAATCGGGATAGTTTTACGGGTGTCCTCTATAAATCTTTTAAAGAATGACAGTTTAATGCCTTGTTGGGCCAAAGAGACAAATTAATGCTGTGTGCATGCGCACCTTGTGTGGGCACTTGTCTCCCCTTCCAGCATGCGGGTTGACATTCAAGAACTGGAGCTTAATGAGGTTTCTTGCTGTCATTTATCTTGGTATTGTTTGAAATATATCTATGTGTTTTTGTTAATCTTTGATCTTTGTTTGTTTGGTGTCCTGATTAATCCATCCCTTTACAATTCTGCTATTTTGCATTTTTATGGAATGTTTTTGGAGGTTTTTTTTTTTTTTTTTTAATGTCTGTCTCCATCTACAGCTTTTGGGTTACAGTTGCACATCCTCTATGTCCTGTGAAGCTGGTTGCTACAAATGTTCCAGCTGATGGGTAAGTCAATGATACATGCCATCCTATATCTTACTAATGATTTGACGTGCTAACACTTGTGTTTGGGTTGGAGGTAATTACTACCCAATGTTCACATAATTCGTTGAAAAGTTATTCAATAAAATGATTTGAACTGCATTTACTGTTTGTCTTGGTAAATTCAACATGTGGAGATTACGTTCAAATGCTTTTATTTTGTGAGCCGGATTTCATCACTAAACTGTTTGGTTGCTGAATGCCTAGCAATGAATATTATTGAAACACCTGTATCATGGTGTTATATATATTTCAGTGCCAGTTTGGGGCAGTGGTGCAACCAGAGTTTCATGAAATTTTGAAATTTTTTTCTTCAAAATAATTTTTTTTGTGTTCTTGGATCGTTTTGATATGCTGATGTCAAAAATGAATTTTAAAAAATAAAAAAAAAACATTACTTTGATACATTTTCAAGCGAAAAACACTTTGAAAAGCAACCTCTACCATTCTTCCAAACAAGTCCTCAATTTTATGTAAATTGCAAGAAAGTCATGGGTGTTCCTTGGGGCATCTGCTTGTGAGACAAACAGATGATAGCATTGGTTCTTTCCATGACCCAGGTTGTAGGGAAAGACCAGGTTCATGTTCTTCTAACTTCTAAGAGCTTGAGCACCTCTTCGCATGTGAATGCGACTTACCAGGAACATCTTGTGATCAGGTTACACGGGAAAAAAAGATTTTAGATAGACTTGAAGTGGTTTTTACCCCTTTTAATTTTGGGATTGGGAAGGATATAAATATCTGGAGGATATAGTTTTTGCTTCTGTTTTAGTTATGCAGAAGAGAGGAGATATTTGGTGTATGATGCTGGTAATAATAAGTGTTTGGTTGATAAAGTTTGTATCCACAAAAGATTGTTGATGTGGTAAGTTCTGTGCTTATGGTTGTTACCTGGGCCAGACCTTTTTTTATTAGAGCAGTGCTGCTACCTTTTTGATGTGATGATACACTACGCGCATGCTACATGCACCATAATAATAGTACTTTACTTGTTGGAGTTAGTATTACAGTTGGCTGTTCTTTTATCACCCACTCCCAACTTTCTTGAATTAAGGAGGTCAACCTGTTATGAAGACCTCATTCTTGTATAATTGTGCCTTATTTGATATTTTAATATTCAACATTTTCCAGTTCAAGGCCAGTGCAGGGTGTGGAGAAGACATTTCAGCTCACTAGGGCAGACAAGGATCTGTTGGCAAAACAAGAATATGATGTTCAGGTTGGCAGCTGCATAAAATTTCATATTTTAGTAAGTTATTGATGTGCTAATGGTCTGTTGGTAATGTTGTTACTATCTAGGCCTGGTGTATGCTTTTGAATGACAAAGTTCCCTTTAGGATGCAATGGCCGCAGGATACAGATCTCCAGGTTAATGGTATGAAGTTGAATTTTACTTCCACTAATCTGTTGATATCTCTCTTATTCCTTATGTTTGAAATCAGTAGCTGTTTAGAAGCATTTATGCGTGCCCCCCCCCCCCCCCCCCACAAAAAAAAAAAAAAAAATTCCCCCCCCCCCCCCAACAAACATTGTCAGAAAAGCCATTTTTACATTTGCTCTTGACGATACATCTTTATGCTGTTTCTTTTGGTCCACAGTTTCTGGCAATGGTGTTTGCATATTAAGTCTTAAAATTATGTATGATGTGCAGGCTTGGCTGTTCGTGCTATTAATAGACCTGGCTCGCAATTGCTAGGTGCTAATGGTCGTGATGATGGTCCAATTGTGAGTCTCTGACTCTACAACACAAATTTTCTTTGTAGTTATCAATACCCTTTATCACATGCAATTTATCTCCTAGATAGATATTGTTCTTTGTGATGGCGCATCCTCTTTTTTCAATCATTTTATTGCTCATCTGCACTCACAGTTGGATTTGTACTTTGAGACTGCTTTCTGATTTTATATTTATGGGTTCTTTAACTAGGTCACACCATTTGTAAAAGATGGAATCAATAAGATTTCGTTAAGCGGATGTGATGCTCGAATCTTCTGCTTAGGAGTTAGAATTGTAAAGCGTCGAACAGTTCAACAGGTGAATTTAATCAATTTTAATCATATTTTGAATTTGGTATCATTACTTTTTATTTCTTTATTTATGTTGATTGGGAAAATAATTAGGTGGCTCAAGCATTTTGAAACACTGTATTTATAATTGTTAGATATTTTATAAGATAGATGGACTTTTGTAATTTGATATCCTGATAGGCATTTTTTTTCCTGAAATGACACAAATAAAGGCTGCCGGCAGCTCTCTCTCTCTTAAAAAAAAACTGGTTTGAAGCTTGGTAAATTGGTTTGCATCTGAGAGCCTTCAACATCATATACACATTAAATTTCAGATATTTTTTGCTGTATCAGAAAGCTTGATCACAAATAGTCATTTTTTTTCTTGTTGGGAATGCGTCAAAAAATCACTACAGGTAGTTGTACTGATTAGACATCGTTTGTGTATATGCTATTTTTACTGTCATTCCTTGTGCTGCATATATGTATACATACATGCATTCAGATATAAATGTACCCCACACATAATACACGCATATGTATGTGTCTGTACATGTGTATGCATATTTCAATTCTGGTACTTGTCAGTTTAATACAACTGAATTTTGTGGCTGTGGTTCACATATTTTTGCTTTTGTATATAATGAGCTACAATAAAAGCATGTGTCATCTCTTGCTCTACCTGAGGAATCATCTTTCCATGCTTCATATTCTGTTTTTTGTTTTAGATACTCAACTTGATCCCTAAGGACTCAGAAGGTGAGCGTTTTGAAGATGCACTTGCTCGTGTTTGTCGTTGTGTTGGTGGGGGAACTGCAACAGACAATGCTGATAGCGACAGTGACCTGGAAGTCGTTGCAGATTCTTTTGGTGTCAATCTTCGTTGTCCTGTATGTTACATCAACATAATACAAGTTGCGAGTCCATAATTCCATGCATGCATGTTGCACTGCACCATGCTTTATGCAGGGTGAACATCAGATAATCATCATCTTGAATATTGGTCCCTTCTGCTGTAGTTGGGAATTGATGTATCCTAAATTTGATCACCTGATGTCTGTATCTTGATAATAGGGGATGCAGCCACCTTTTGTTGCAATGCTTGGTGGGGTTGGGTGTGTGGAATAGGTCGTCGTCTTTTTTTTTTCATGGAGAGTATTTGGTTACTACAAGCAGGCTGGGCATTATTTACCATAAAGGCATTTAGTAGGGTTTGGGAGGGCTGTACAGGAGTGACAAAAACTACAGTGGAAAGGATCATGCAGTTCTTTTCCTTAAGCATGCTGTTTATGATCATTGCTGCTGGGATGACAGGAAAATAATGTTCCCAGAGTTTGGTTTTGGAGTCTAGAATATTTCTTGTATGTTCAACAATATGTTTCATGGAAGTAAAATACCTATAATGTAGAGTTTCGCTGTTATGCTTGTGACATCCATTCCAGAACTTATCTTGTATATGGGTTATGTTCAACCTATTATCGAATGCAATTCGCTCTCTCTAGTGATATTATGTTCTTAGGGATGTCCCACTTTTGAAGATGTTCAATGGCACCAATGACGCACATACTCAATGCTTTCTTTCTAAACAAAGTTTATTGTTTCCTCATTATTCAAATTGCTTTATTAAATTGTAGCATTCTTCATTTTTTTTTTATTTGTAGCGAGCTTCAAGAAACTAGGATTGAGTTAGTCCTGTCATGAATTCAGTGGCTTAGTCGCTGAAATTGATTTCCATGTGTAGATGAGTGGTTCAAGAATGAAGGTCGCAGGAAGATTCAAACCTTGTGCACACTTGGGCTGTTTTGACCTGGAAGTTTTTGTGGAGCTGAACCAGCGTTCTCGGAAGGCAAGCAAGCAGCTAATCTTTTTTTTCTAAATATATATACCTTTTTTTTATGGGGTTGGAGGTTCCTGTTATATCTGTTTTATATATCTGAGCTACTACTGCTCTCTTTGCAGTGGCAGTGCCCCATCTGTCTCAAGAACTACTCCCTGGAGAATATAATCATTGACCCATATTTCAATCGCATCACATCTAAGGTATCACTTATCCTTTTCTGTTCATCCGAATCCTTAGTTTTAGGGTGTTCATGTATTAAAAATTATGTTCTTGTGGAATAGATGACACATTACTCAGAAGATATAACAGAGATTGAGGTGAAGCCTGATGGTTCCTGGCGTGTGAAAACAAAAACTGAAGCTGAGCGTAGGGATGTTGGAGAACTTGCACAATGGCACAATCCTGATAGTACTCCCTGTTTCCCTGGTGTTGGAGAAATCAAACCAAAAGTGGAAATAGTGAAGCAGACCAGACAGGAAGGTATTTCAGAAGGTAATGCTGGTACTGGTTTGAAACTTGGAATCAGAAAGAACCGCAATGGCATTTGGGAAGTTAGCAAACCTGAAGATATGAACACCTTTTCTTCAGGTAGATTGCAAGAAAACTTTGAACACCATGAACAGAAAGTTATTCCTATGAGTAGCAGTGCCACTGGTAGTGGTCGTGACGGGGAAGATCAAAGTGTGAATCAAGATGCTGGTGGAAATTATGATTTCACAAACAATGGAATGGAGCTTGATTCTTTGTCTTTGAATGTATATGCGACATATGGATTCACTGACCAAAATTTACCTGTACCACTAGGGAATGCAGAAGTCATTGTTCTTAGTGATTCTGATGACGATAATGATATACTAATTTCCTCTGGATCTGTCTACAAGGGTAATCAAAATGATGGCGATGCTACTTTTTCTGTGCCCTCTCCTGGAATTGCAGATCCTATTCCAGAAGATCCTACACTTGTGACTGGTGGAAACTCGTGCTTGGGTCTTTTCAATGCTAATGACGAATATGGGATGCCCCTCTGGCCACTGCCTTCAGGAAACCAAGCAGGCCCAGGATTCCAATTATTTAATTCAGATGTCCCTGATGCCTTGGTTGATTTGCCACATGGTTCCGTTAACTGCCCCTTGTCAATGAATGGCTACGCATTAGCTCCGGAAACTGTCATGGGATCTACATGTTTAATCCCGGACTCTTCTATTGGTCGATCAGACATGGATGTGAATGATGGCTTGCTTGATAATCCCTTGGCTTTTGGTGGAGAAGATCCCAGTCTTCAAATCTTCCTTCCAACCGGGCCTTCAGATGCATCAATGCACTCTGATATGAGGGATCAAGTTGATGTGTCAAATGGTGTCCGTTCTGAAGATTGGATCTCTCTTAGGCTTGGTGGTAGTGCTACTAGCAATCATGGCGATTTGGTTCCTCCGACTAATGGACTGAATTCAAGACAGCAGATGCCATCTTCTCTGGATTCTTTGGCTGGCACTGGTTTGTTTCCTTTTTCTTAAAGCTTTATCATTATTAGTTTATTCTTGTGGAGGAAAGGGTGCAAGTCTTACACCCATGTTCATTTTCTATGCTTTAACGTTCCTCTTACAGTTTTTCAACTCTGATTGTACCCACTTCTGCAGCTTCTTCGCTTGGTATAAATGATGGCAGATCAGAAAAGGCAAGTCGACAAAGATCAGACAGCACCTTCTCATTTCCTCGCCAAAAACGTTCTGTAAGACCACGACCGTATCTTTCTATTGACTCGGACACTGAATGAAGGGAGGTGAATCCTTTTTTGCCGAGATAATTGCTGCTTTTATTTGAAAAAATTTTAGGACAGGAGACCTTTTCTGGGGTGAAATGGTGATTTTCAAGTCGAAGACCTGTATGTAGAATCTGAAGAGAATTGACTGCCGGCATACAAATGAAGTCTCACATACGGTGGGGGCTGGCGTGGGGGTGAAGATGTTCTGCAATTGACGAGCTGTGGGCTCCTGTGTCTTGTCAATTTGGTGCAGCGCAGCATGGTCTCTGATGTTTGATTAATTTTGCAGAAGCTCCTCGCCAATTTTCATAAAGGCTTTATTCAAGGTGCTGGTAAATTGTACAGTAATCAATTGAATCTTAAAGTCCATCAATTAAATCTGTTGGTTCAAACCCTTGGATGTTCGGGGTTTCCCATTTAGTAAAATCTTTTTTGGTCCCTGTTTAATGATGAGAGCCAAATAACCTGTAAATATCGCACAGATTCAGTTATTTATAGAAATAATAAAAAATTTCAATTTGGTGAATTCCTGATTTCTTTCTTCTCCTTCACCTTCCGAAATCCGCTGGCTTATCTGTAGCTGGAGACGGGTAGATACTGTGGTAGCTTCTAATTTTTATTTAATATTACATGTATTATGTGCTGTGGAAGTTTTTGTTTTTTTATCTGACCACAGAAAAAACTTGCTTCTTATTATTTATCTTGTATGTAAAAATCTATTTTTCAACATGTTTAACCAAGCATAATTTATTTAAATATATGTTTTAAAAATTTAATTAAAAGTTTTTTTTTAATTTATATATTTTTTAAATCTTATATGTAAAAGCTACAGATGCAAAACGCACGTAGTGTGCCCGAATTTTGATGGGACCAAGGTTGTTACAATGCAAAATGTCGAATGGTTTGGTCTAAGCTAAGGGATTGTTGATTACAAATTCAGCTCTTATGATGAGACTATGAACTTAATTAATCGGGATGACAACTAAGAGATTGTTAATTATATAGTTAGTCATTATGATGAAGATTGTGGGCTTATTTAGTCAGGGATGACAACTAAAAGATTATTTATTACACAGTTAACAATAATAAGATATTTTTAATTACATAGTCAACACTTATATTGAGGATTATAAACTTAATTGGTCGTGGATGTCAACAAAGAAATTGTTGATTTCATAGTATCATAGTTGTTCAGTTGATTGGAGAGTAATGTAAATATTTGTTTTAAAGTCATCCATGTGAGCCGGTGACTTACTTAATGAATATAGATGAAACAAGAATAAATATTGTTACATGAAATTCTAAAATTTTCATTTAAATAGAATTGATCATGATAGGAAGTAGTGATAAAGGTTATATATATACATGTTTAAATCCTTTTTTAGGGAAATATGTATATATTATATCCATGCAGGTATAGTTTATTAGTGTTTAATAACTTTATTTTGTAACTTTACTTTCAGCATTATGTATATTAATTCTTTTTGTATAACATACACACACTAGCTATTTAATCCACACTCCGTCGTGAATTGTAATTTTTTTTTGCAAACACATATTGGGTATGCAGGCTATTTCGATGTGTTTTTTTACATAAAAAAATACAAATTTTAAATCAAAAAGCTTATACAAGTATCTAATTAAATAAATTGATAACTATCCATGTAAATAAACAAAAAAAATAGTTAAGAATA
>Ga0325402_1002572_pt1 | contig 15980 bp, 11 predicted proteins | sample PopdelMetagenome_22_FD_207212 | JGI IMG/M metagenome (GOLD analysis project Ga0325402, IMG submission 207212) | Populus deltoides microbial communities from Bellville, Georgia, United States - Xylem-PdKOR-R3 | ecosystem: Host-associated > Plants > Phyllosphere > Stem > Wood/Secondary xylem... | reverse complement strand
AGCCGAGAAACTGAAATGTTCCAAAGAATTTCAAAGATAAAACATTTTAGGTTCATATAAATTCATTTTGGCTGTGTTTTTTTCCTGATCTAAATTTGTTTTTTCTCTTTTAGGGTTGGGTGGTGTTCTTGGACGATGGATTATTAAGGACAGCCCAACAAGGTGAGTTGACTGAATAGCAGGTTAGGTCATAATACACAACAGAAGTCTAATGTTCAAAGCCAGTCCTGGGTAAGATTTTTCCTCTACATACAGTTGTGTACGTAATCAGACGCTGAGAACTTGCATGTCGATATCAAAATGTTGCTGCTACAGAATTCATAGCATGAGTTCTTAGTATTGTTTGAGTTCTAGTTTAACATAATATTAGAGTCAATCGCATAATCATCTTCCCCAAAAAACACAACATCCTTTTCCCTGGTGCTTGACTGCACTGCTTCAAAAGCTGCTTGGGATGCATTAGCTTCAGCTTAATTTGGCATCACCTTCCACTACTCGTATCATCTCTCTTCATTCGGCCTTGCTAGAATTGAAGCGATCTCCAGATGAGTCTGCCACCACATATCTGTGGCGAGGGAAAAAATATTATGATGAACTTCCAGTCGTGGGCAAGGCACTTGACTTCACTGATTTCAACTTATACTTGTTCAAGGATTCTATCACAACACTCACTGTAAGATCTGAACCAGTTTCCTTAATTTAGTTTCTTATTAAGCCACAAATTCATACACAAAGATTAATTTAAAACATAGCTCGCAAGTGCTGGCAGAACGAATGCATCATTACAGCCTGTAGATCATTTCAGCTAGCCCATTGGGCATAACTACTACTCCTATCCAAGACCCATTTTCTCAATGGTATGCTGCTCGGGTTTCTCTTCTTCATGGTGTGGTTGAAATCAATATTTTTATGGGTTTCATAGAAATTCTTCTCACTCTAATGGCTTTTGGAAAATCCAGAATATATTTATATGCCCTTTTCTTGTACATGATGTCAGCTCTGTAAAAGCTGGAACCATCTGGCTCCGTCTTATCCTTGGCTTGTCTGTAGAATGAGTTCATTATCACGAGTTACGAGGTCATTCAATTAAAAAATTATAATAGATAATAGTAGTGGCACTGAAAATGGATCCATATCCCATGGAAATTATGCTTGGCATCCAGACACGGGTGCCATTCATCATGTTACACCAGATATAACAAGTCTATCCTATATCGAACCTTATAATGGTCAGGATCATCTCGAGATTGATGATGGTAAGGAACTCTCTGTCTCCCATCTTGGTAATTCTTTTATTTAAACACCACTCAAATCTTACATATGTCCTTTATCTTGCATGTTCTTTATATTACAAAGGCTTTACTTTCTTTGTGTCATTTTTCTCTTGAAAATAATGTTTTTTTTTATTTTAATTTCATAGTCATTTCTTTTATGTTAACCATTCGATTTTTCAAGTCTATTCTTCTTTTCCACACTGTTTAAGATGGTCTTTACTAGCTTAGACGTGTTTGCTTTTTCTATAGTCTTTGGTGTCTTATTCAATTCATCATCTTCATCTATAATTAAATTATTTGCATGTTAGTTATTATTGTTGAAATTTAATATCAACTAGAATTTAGAGTTTATGAAAATTTTAATATTAGTTAAAGAATTAATCCTAGTTAATGTAGGAATTCTTGATGAAAGTTTTTTTTGTAATAGACTAATTTATTAAAATTCTTATTTAATTACAATGTTAGATTCTTTATAAGATTATGATTTTCTTTGAGTAGTTTAATTCTTTGATTATCTAGGACTTGAGGCCTATAAATAAGCTTGTAATTAGAAGCATAAAACATAAGTATAGAGAGATATAGAAAAGAGCCATAAAGGTATATCTTTTGAGAAAACTCTTAATAAAAATATCATTCATCTTATTTTTCTTCTTGTTCTTTGGCTTTGTTCTTATAAATTAGCTACCACACCCTATCCTTCTCTTCTAACAAGTGGTATCAGAGCTTAGGTTTGATTATTTAACATGGTCAATTCAAACTTTCCACTTCAATGTCCTTGGTTGACAAAGGACAACTATCAAACTTGGTGTATTCGAGTAAAAGTTTGGCTAAGTTCCCAAGATATATGGGAGACGGTTGAAAAAGGCTTTGAGGAGCCTATAGATGGAGCAACGTTCAGCCTTAAAGAAGGTCGTGTAAAAGGCACGAAGGAAGGATCAATTAACACTAACAATCACCCACCAATGTCCGGATGACACCACTTTTGAGATAGTGGCCAACACAACCATCGCCAAACAAGTATGGGAAGTTTTGTAAGAATCAAACCAAGGAGCTGACAATGTGAGAAAGATACGTCTATAAAAACATGGTGACTTTGAAAAGTTACATATGCTTGAATCAGAGAATATTTCAGAATACTTTGCAAGAATATTAGCCATAAACAATCAAATAAAGAGATATGGGGACAAGATGACAAAGACACGTGTGGTAGAGAAGATGAAGTTCCATTATGTGGTAGTTACCATAGAAGAGTAGCAAAATATAGATTTTCTTTCAATACAAGGTCTCATGGGAACAAGCCCATGAGGAAAGAGTTAATAAGATTCAAGAGGATGTGGGTGCATAAACATTTTTTTCAAAGCAAAATGGTTCTGGATATTCCAAAGGAGAAGGAGGAAAAGGAAGATTTGGAAGAGGAGGTTGATGACAAATCAAAAGTTAAATGCTGTAATTGTCAAAAGACAAGTCATTATGCTAGGGATTGCTGGAGTCCAACTAAGAAGGTTGAGGAGAATGCAAATCTTATGATAGAAGAAAAAAAATCACTCTACTAGTGCATAATAAGAGAATGCAAGACAAAGAGAACATGTGATACCTAGACAATGAAGCCATTAATCACATATGTGGAGATAAAAACAAGTTCATAGAGCTTGATGAAGCAATTAGAGGTAATGTCACCTTCACAAATCATTCAAAGTTTTCCATCAAAGGAAAATGTATGATTTTGATTAAATTAAAAGATAAAAGTCATTAATTTATTGGTGATGTCTATTATATACTAACAGTGAAAAACAAAATATTGAGTTTAAGATAATTTTTGAAGAAGGGGTATGAGATTAAGATGAAAGATTATACTTTGACATTACTTGACACTAAAGGAGATATGATTTCAAATGTAGCCATGAAAAATAATAGAATGTTCTTGATAAGCATAGAGACGGATGTGCCTAAATTCATGTGTGAAAGATGAAACTTGGTTTTGACATATGAGACTTGAGCATGTAAACTTTGATAGCTTGAAGATGATGGCAAAAAATGAGATGTTAAAGGGTCTACCATCCAATATACATTCAAATCAGTTGTGTGAAAGATGTTTAGTGGGTAAGCAATTTCGCAAGAGTTTTCCGAAGAAGTCTACATCAAGAGCAAATCAACCCTTACAAGAAATACATGCTGATGCTTGTGAAACTATCAAACCATGTTCGTTTGGTAAAAAAATGTATTTTCTATTTTTTTATTAATGATTATAACAGAAAGACTTGGGTATACTTCTTAAAAGAAAAGTCTAATGTGTTTAGTTGTTTTAAGAAGTTTAAGGTATTAGTTCAAAAAGAAAGTGATTATTCTATAAAATCACTTAGGATGGATATGAAGGGTGAATTTTATTCTAATGATTTTAAGAGTTTTATGAAGATCATGGTATAAAAAGACTCTTAATGGTGCCTAGATCCCCATAACAAAATGACGTGGTGGAGAGAAGAACAAAAGCATCCTCAACATGGCGAGAAGATGCCTAAACATTTTTGGGTTGAAGTTATAGATTGTGCTATCTATTTGTCAAATAGATGTCCTACAAAAAGTTTAAATGACATGACTCCACAAGAAGCTTGGAGTAGAAGAAAACCAAATGTCTCTCACTTGAAAGTTTTTGGGAGCATTGGTTAAGTGCATGCAAATGATCAAGTAAGGACCAAGGTAGATGATAAAAGCAAAAGGATGATATTTGTGGGCTATGACCAAAAGTCTAAAGGATACAAGCTTTACAACCCTAATGAAGGAAAGATGGTGATTAATAAAGATGTTGAGTTCAATGAAGAAGGAGCATGAGATTGGAAGGTAAATAATGTTGAGAAATATGACTTCTTACCAATTCTTAATGAAGAGGAGGAAAGATATGAAGATCATCAAGAACCAATAGTCACACATCTACAAACACCAATGAGCTCAACTTCTTTTTTTTCTTCTAGTGAAAGCTCAAGTAGTGGCACTCCACTAAGTCCATCAAAAAAGATGAGGAGCCTTGATGACTTATATAAGGTAACTAATCCTATTGATAATGATATAACTGTAACACCCTACCTTCCATAACACATTAAGTCCATTAATCATAGTAACATGACTCCTTTAGGAAATTTTTTTATTTATAGAAAAGATTCACCTTGACACGTTATCATATTTGCATTTTCATGTGGAAGGAGTCTACCGAAATTTTGGCAGAGTTTCCTTTATATTTATAACGTACCAAGTTATCGACTAATTCATAATTACCCAAACCACCATCATTACATAGTCCAACCATCCTGGACTTACTTCTATCATCATTACTCAACGCATCACACAATTCATCCATCCATCATATAGACCTTATGAACAAGAACAATATAATAGTAGTATATATATCTTCAATTAAAGTTGAGAAGAAAGAAAAAGGGTATTACCACACAAGAATTACTAAAAGTTACAAAAGGATTATTTACAAGATAAATAAGGAATTCTAATTAATACACACCTAGGAATATACCAGTATAAAAGATACCTAACACTACTGATTATCCTAATAACCAATTAGCTTTGTCCTACTGCATGTGATGGTCCAACACCTATATACAACAAAACAAAATAAAAATTACATGAATAAATAATTTACCATTACTGAAGGTCATCCTTAAATCATTCTGAAAAACATAAATGATTTAATAAGTACAAATAATTATCTTATCTTTCTATAAACCACTTTCTTGACAATCCATTTCCTATATTGAGTTTATCAACCCACCATCTAGTTATCTCCACCTTCACAACCTTTTTCATGTCTTAATTCCTTACATACTCCTATATCCTAATATGAGTTTCCATATAATACTTCATTATACATCTTTGACTTCCATTCAATAAAAGAAGCAACATACAGTGATTTCCATCAACCATGGAAACAACATAACAATGTTTTCCATTCGAAATGAAAACAACAAACAATAGCTTTTATTCAATAATGAAAGCAACAAACATTGGTTTTCATCCAACGATGAAAACAACATAATCAGTGGCTCACCATTGTAATGGAAGCAACAAACCAACTTTCTTTTCTTGTCTTCACATAATCTCTCCATTATCATACCCTTCACTACTAACTCGTCTTCTCATACACTCGCTCTTCAGCACCATAATTTCTTTCTCAATTAACACATAGCCAAGTAACACTATATTTTCACCTTGCTATATGTGATTCTATAGTGTTTGAAGAAGCAATAAATGATGAAATGTGGAGAATTGCTATAGATGAGGAGATTGCATCAATTAAGAAAAATAACACATGGAAATTGGTTTCTAGATCAAAAGAAAAGAAGTTAATAGGTGTTAAGTAAATTTACAAAGAAAAGAAGAATGCCAAAAGGGAAAAAAGAGGTACAAGGCGAGATTAGAGGAAAAAAAGTATAGTCAAAAGTAAGGAATTAATTACAATGAAGTTTTTGCTTTAATTAATAACATTAAAGGTAAGCTACAAGAAATTATAGACGTGCAAGCCCGAAAGTTAATCTTATTTGGAAAAGTCATGAATCCGGTTAAAGGTTTAGAAACACAAACATGGTTTGGAAAAATAAAATTAATGTCAAGTACAATGGTGAAACTACCTTCGTTAATTTTTGATAATGATGGAATATGAACAATATTAATGCTATTAAGGTAGGACATCGTGAAGAGAAAGAAAAGACGAAAGAATAATCATAGTTGATATGAAGGAGGAGTGTTGAAGTTTAATATCAACTAGGATTTATATTTGTTAGAGTTTTAATATTAGCTAAAGGATTAATCCTGATTAATGTAGGAATCCTTGATGAAGAAGGATTTGTAATATACTAGTTTATTATATTCCTTGTTTAATTAGAATGTTAGATTCCTTATAAGATTAGGATTTCCTTCGAGTAGTTTAATTTCTTAATTATCTAGGACATGAGGCCTATAAATAGGCTTGTAATTAGAAGCATAATACACAAGTATAGAGAGATATAGAGAAGAGTTATAAAGGTGTATCTTTTGAGAAAACTGAATAAAAATATCATTTCTCTAATTTTTGTTCTCGTTTTTTAGCTTTGTTCTTATAAATTAGCTACCACACCCTATCCTTCTCTTTCAACAATCATTGTATGGATTTACATTTCCTTCATATTTATATTACACCTGTCATGAGTCAACATTTCTCTTTATGTCCTCTATGTTAGTTTTATTGATCACCTTTGTTTCCTTTATTGTGACCTCCAACTCCTCATTAGACTTCTAGGTGTCTCTACCCTTACGCAAACTCTTTTTAACCTCCCTAATTGGTCGATCAATTCCTTATCCTCACCACTATTGGCTTCCCCTTCCCCTAATCTTCCTCTAAATCCTCATCAACTTAATTCTTATGTACTCTCTAGTACTCCTCTCTCATCTTCATACTCTTCCTCCTCCCCTATTCTTAATTTAGTAGTCGATCTTAGTCCATCCTCTCTTTCCTCTTCACCATCTTCTCCTATATAATGTTCGATCCCATTTAATTATCCTATGACTTTACATCCTCACCCCAACTTCTCGTCCATCTAAGTTTCATCTAACTCTTTTCACCACCATTAATCCCGAGTCCATCTTTGAACCAACTTCTTTTATTGAGGTAGACCAATGTGATGAGTATCCACTATATTCATTGATATTTCAGCCCTTACTCGTTATAACACACGTCCATGGTTCCTACTTCTCCTTGCATGATTGTTCTATTAAGCATTATAAAGCTCATTGTATAGCTAAAGGGTATCGCCTATAAGAGGGTGTTAATTTTGAGGAGACTTTTAGTGCAATTGTTAAAACAAGCACTATTTGGGTAATGTTGATCATCGGTCTCATAGTTCGTAGGATCATTGGTTAGATATGCACAATACTTTTTGAATGGACATCTTAGCACTCTTGTCTATATGCAATATATCTTGGTTGTAATCTTTCATAGCTGAGTTAAAATGGATGCAACCCTTTCTTACTATTCTGGGTGTTTTAGTCCCTATTTCTTTTATATTACTGTGTGAAATTCATGCTGTATACTTCGACAAATAATTTAGTTTTCCATATGTAAATGAAACATGTTAAAGTTGTTTGTCATTTTATTCGCGACATGGTTACTCGCAAAGAACTGCATGCTCACTTTATATGTTCTGATATTCCTATTAAGCCATTAGTGCCCGCCTGCTTCTTGTATTATCGGTCGAAGTTGAATAAGTCTTATTTCCCTTCTTTACTTCTACTTGTGGGGGTGTACTAAGGACAAACTAATCAAGTGGGCTAACAAAATAGTAGGTTAGGTCATAATACTTGTATTTATACATAACATAAGTCCTATGTCCAGAGCCCAATATAATCATATATTGAGAACAGACAATATAGAGGCTGTTGTTGTAAAATTCACAACAAGAGTTCTTTCTTCGTATGATTTCTTCAATAACAGGGATGGTGTATAAAGTATAAGGCCCCTTGGAATTTACTTTTACCTTTTAGAATAAGGTATGAGATTCAAATTTTTGTTGTAAAAAGAGAAGATATCTCTTGCTAATAAGAACAACTTATCAAGCTAATTTATACATAGCCACTAGATTTTGAAAATAGCTATATATTATGTAATATTTTATATTTAATGAAACTGCTATTTTTCATAATAAAAATATTATTCATAAAAATAAAAACAAAAGATCCCAGGGTCACATGATACGATGCTAGAACCACTTCATAAGTGCAAAATTTTTTTTTTGATTATCGCCTTGTATTTGCTACAAGGAATATTTATAAATAGCAGTAATGGAATTGTTATGGATTTCATGCCAGGAAAGAGAGAAAAAAAGAAAATTCATTTTAGATCTAAAGTGATTTTAGAACATGAATCTTGAATCCCTTCTCAAAATTTTAAAAATTCATATTTTCATACCTTAAATTATTATATTCCAAATTTCCTTTTCCTTGATACCATAGTTACTAAATCCATAGCTTAGACGCTAAAGCATGCTCATTTAAATAAATAAATAAAATGAGTGTTAAAAAACTAGGCTGTTGATGGCAATAAAAATATCATTTGTGACCGTCTTTAATCGCAAAGTAGATTGGCCACATCAATTTTTTTAATGTAAAAAAAGAAGTTCAAGTGTTATTATTGTATTTTTAATTTTTTTTTTATGATTTGATATCATAGAAAAAAAACTAAAGAAATAATGATTATTAATTCTCAGGAATCAAAATGCAGAAGGATAAAATCGAGAAAAAATAATAAATAAAAAAGTACTAAAAAACAAAGCACCAACAAAACCAAGTGAGATTGTCAAAACCCACGAGTAAAATCATGTGGACAGGATGATCCAATAAAAGGTAAAAAGCCAAAGTTTAATTTTAAAAAATAATTGAATTTTTAGGGACAAAATAAAAAAAGGATAAAAAAACAAATTAAAAAAAAACTTGGACCACCCAAATAAACCTCTCACCTAGATCATGAGATAGAGATAAACTTATTAAAAAGAATAATGAAGAAAATAACAAAGCTCTTTTTTAAAAACTAACAACTTCAAAGGATATAATCTAATCGAGAAAGGAAATGACATCAATCCATGTAAACTTTTCAAACCCATGACCTTAGGTACTGATTAAATTGAAAGTATCCGTATCTGGAAAGCAACTATTTTAAAACTTGGCTCGACCTGACGGATTGACCCGTGTCCCTTAACTTAGACCATACCAGGTTTCAAAAGAAATTAGGGGAGAATTGATCAAGTATAAGACGGTTAAAAATCCAGGCTGACCCATGTTTCGGTTAACCTAGGGAAAATCAAGTCAAAACAGGATAACAATCCATTGACTATTTTTTTCTTTCAAAATTGTATCATTTTAATTTTTTTTATAAAACAAAAGGATTTGGTTGACTTAGGTTAACTCAAGTTAACCCACTCAACCTGTGACCTGTGACTCGATAATTGTCTCAGATTGACTTTTGAGTAGGGTCTATAAACAATGGGAAAAACCTAAGAGATCAAATCCTAATAAATAAAATGTTGAATGATGAAATAATAAAAAATTAAAGGATAAAAATAGCAATTAAGAAAATATGGACCTCATTTGAAAAAAAAATTGAAAGGACAAACAAAAATTTTGAATTAAAGGGCAAAATTGAAGAAAAATCAAACTAATAAATAAATCCAAAACAAATAAAAAATAATAATAATAATAATTTCCAACTAATTCAATGATGGTGAATGAAATTTAAAAAAAAATAATTAAAAATGATTGAAGCTAACTTGGACTAACCTTCAAAACTTGTGACACAGCTCACGACATGAAAGTCAAACCCAAAAAAATAACAATGTAAAATTCCTAACCAAACAAAATAATTATGGATAAACTTGAAAAAAAAATGATTTAAAAAATGTAGATTTAAAAAGAAAGAGAATCAAAGAAAATAATAAGAATAATTACAAATATCAATCAAAAGAATGAATATCATATTTGATATAAAAATAAGATGTCAAAGGAGAAATTCAAAGACAAATAAATGATTCAAGACCAAATATATTGTAATTAAAAGAATAATGACCAAATCTGATATAAAAATCAAGTATGAATGGATGAAATTGAAAAAAAAAAATTTAAATCAATAAATAACAATAAAAAATAAGAATCTAATTTGACTTAACAAACAAACAGATAGACTGCCTTGTTTTTTTTTTTTTGTAATGGTTAACACAATTTTCTTGGAGGAGAGGAGAAAGAGTGGGGAAGGGAAAACCCTAGGCCAGAGCTCCATCGCGTGCCTTCTCGGCACATACACCAAACCACCGTTATAAGGGTGGTGAGGCGCATCAAATGCTACCCTGAAAGGCGGCGTTTGGTGTTGTTTAAGCGCCACACGCTCCATCTGAAAGGTGCGGGCGACACCTACTTGCTGATACATGGCTGACATGCACTAACTATTTTTTTAATAACACACCCACACACCCACACACTCAATTACCCCTAACCCCAATTGAGATTTACAACAAAACCATATGAAAAAGACAAAAACACCTTTGCATAAAGCCTTAGTTTTTTTCGAAACTCAAGGATAATTTTGTATTTTTATTGTTCAAAAAAAGAAAAAGATGAAGAAGCTCTTCAATACATGTATATTTGTTTTCCCTCCTAAAGGCATGACCGTAACTTGACTGTTTTTTTTTTAAGTCAAAAGAAGCCCCACTCAAAGATGTAAATTCTATACCTTGGAAGGCAAATTAATAGTTATACTATAGCAAAAAAAAAAAAAAACTTAACGGACCATTTTGTCCCCAATTATGGTTTCAATGACAAATGTATCTCATAGAAAAGATAATCCTACCCCTAATTGCATGCTTAGTTAGTTTCGTTAGCAAGGGCAAATTCATTTTTATACTATTCCAATCCATAGTAATCTGTATCTTGGTGAACAGCAAAAGAGTGAGGATTTTTAGTTTTTTTTTTTTTGTAATTAGATTTGTGGTATGGTATACGCTGCAATATATAAAATCTTTTTTTGACATAAAAAAATGCTAAAAAAAAGGAGACTTAAGTTATTGTTTCAATTGATAATTTAAATAATATGAATAAAAAAATAGGATGATAATAAATAAACTAACAAAAAAAGGTAAAAAGAACCTTATCTGAGCTTATCGATATTACTAAACAATATAGTGTTGAAGGAAAAAACTAAAACAAAAATTAATTTTTAAAAAAGCAAAAAACAAGAGACCACAATTAAACTGAGTTAACTAGCAAACTCTGTAACCATGAGTATAAGATTGAGATAATCCCATATAAAAGAAAGCTAAAGAAAAAGTCTGAAGGGCAATTCCTATTACTTCAAATGAGAATGTGATAACTCCATAAAAAACAAAGTGAAAATAAAAAAAAGTAAAAACACAATTTATAGCAAATAAAATGTTAAAAGATGAAAATTAATAAAAACAATATAATTATAAAAAAAATATTTAAAAAACTCGATCTAATACACCTAGGTCAAAAAACAAAATTTCTAACCTAGTTGTGATGCCAGAGTAACCGTGTTTAAAAGAAAATTAAATAAAATCATGAAACTCAATTATCAAATAATTCAATATTAAAAGACGAAAACAAAGAAATAAATTTAATTTAAAAAGCAGCAAAACAAATCTAAATTAATTGTAGTTAACCCATTAACTTCGCGACCATGAGTATAAGATCATGATAATCTATTAGAAATGAAAGGAAAAATAGGAAGAGCACAAATACCAATTCTCAGTACATCAAATGTAACAACATTTTAAACTTTATTTCCTATAAATAATTACTATTTTTGGGGTGATTTGTTTTTATATAAAAATATAGCTTCACAGGAATCTACCAAAATTTCAGCAGAGTTTCTCTTATACTAAGATATCCCAAATTATCAACAAATACATGTAACACTTCAATATATCAATCACACAAAGCCTAATTATTGTCTAACCATCATGAACTCATCATTTCGTAACACAACCCATCATGATCATTATAATTCATTTAATGTCACATCATACATTTAATTATAATATTTAAGATTCAAATCAAGATCTATAACCATAAATTATTTTATAGTATTAATATAAGTTACAACAAGAAGTATAAGTACAATATCATACACTAGTATAGTAAAGTTGAATTTATAATTACATAATTTAAAGGAAATCAAAATTTAGTTATAAAAGGATAATTATTACAATTCTTTACATAATTAACAAAGATCTCTAAATATCTATTATGCTACTCAAGGCTGAGAGGTACCTGTAATTTATACACTAGTAACAATTAAGTACGTAACAATAATTTATTTAAACAATTAAAATAAATACAGTGGCATGTTTGAACATAATTTATCATAAGGTATTATTCTAATACCATTTACACATGCCATCTTTAATTTACATGATTTATTTTATATGTCAATATTTCTCATTAATCATTATTTCTAATACACATCTTGTTTTCCTAAACTGTAATATCCATATTAAACTCTTTTCAACTAACATCCAACACTGGATAATCCTTTATTCGTGTAAGTCTATGTGTTATTTTCACTTACAAACAATCTAAATTCTCTACACATTACCGAGTAAAACTCCTACATTTGGAAATCCAATTTCTATTCCTTCCTACTGAACATTAATCCCAATACTGGAAAAGATTAATTCCTTATGTCCGTTACCAGATTTTATTCTCATTATCAGATCTAATTTCTTCTGTCCCTTATCAGGCATTCATCCCATCACTAAATTAATTTCATTGCCCCTTACTGGGTATTAATCCCTTTAACGAGAAATCACTTTCTTCCAATATATGTTTTCAAAATTAAATATAAAATAACATAACATATCCAAAATATTATAACGACAATCTTACAAAATAAAATGTTAAGGTGTTGAACACCTTCTTGTGGTCAAAGATTTCGAAGTGCCTCCTTATAACAACACAACTCTTGAAGCCTCTCCTATATCAATAGGAATATAAAATTTCCTTCTTAATTTCATTACCAAATAAATTCTCATTTCCAAATATTAATCTAATAATTTAAACTAGCCAATGTCAACCAGATTGACTTATTCAATCAAAACTATTATATTTCGTTTAGTTTATTTCAAATTAAAACTTTTATCCATTTCCACATTTTTTTGATTTTGTTAACGAAGGAAATCTCATATATTCTCACACATGCAACCATTTCTTACTCTTTTTTCACTCCTATTACATAAAAAAATCTAGGAATTTTAAATTAAGAGTAATTCCAACTACGGGTTGAAAACTAACGGATTTCAGATGGTTCGTTATAATCAACTCTAAACACTATTTAGTATTTTAATCATAATTAGAGTTCTAGAACTCGATTTTTCATAGTTTATATATTTGGAAAGCTAAAATAATTTTTTTTATAACTTAAAAAAAAAACACAATACCCAGTTCTACCATTTAGACATATAAAATCATTAATTACAATAACACGTGGAATTTGTCCTGCTGTCGGCGTAGACCTATCTTCTGTTTTTATTCCATATCTGGAGTTTTATAATTCCAATTTATATAAGATCAGTTTCATAGGAAAGTTAACATCTCTAGCTATAACTTCCATGAACAGGAAAGTTTCAAATTTCATCATTTTCATGCCTAAAATTTCCCTAGAAATCAATGGACGAAGTTGTCACGTGTTTCATCCATGAATTTTATAATCAATGAAATATCCTACACGTGTTTATCTTTTAGGACAAGCATTTTTTTATATGTATTGCGATATCATTAATTTTAATTCTATAACCCTTCCTGCTCATTTACATTTTATTCAAGCATCTAAAGTCAATTTACGCAATATTCATGTTAACGAAATCTTTGACTATGCTACAATATTTCAATCAAAAATTCTAATTATAATTTAATTCTTTGGAAATTATTTCCCCATATAAAAATTCTAATAAGCATTTTTTTATATGTATTGCGATATCATTAGTTCACAACAATTTTACTCAATTATATGCAATTATATATTATGATCCTAAGTCCTCTTTGGTCGGCCACTTAGGTTTTTAAGTATAATTTTCTTCATCAATTTTACTAAATTTAACATCCAATACAATCTAATCTAATTAAATTTAATTAATTCATAGTCATTATGCTTTTCTCCTAAAATTGTTTTATAAACCCTAACCTAAAATTCATTATTTCTACTTTAAATGTTATTTGAATTGTATGAAATTGCTAGAATAGGTTTAAAACCCCTTACTAGATGTTATTCAAGTCTTCGAATCTTAAATAGTAAAAAAATTTCTGAATCTTTTTTCTTTCTTATTGTTGTGACTGTGCAACCCCTCTCCTTGATTATTTAGAGGTGTGCGTATGTGTTTCCCTCAATTCCTCCATAAATCCCTTAGTGTTCTCTTTGTTTCTCCAAGACTTTTGGTAAGAAAATTGATAATTTCCTCTCTTCTCCTTTTGTTTGTAGTTGCTGGCTTGAAGAGAAAAAATCCTCCTCTTTTTATACTCTTTTTTAGGGTAATTTATCCTTTCGCCTCTCCTTGAGTATAATATAAATTTTCCCTTTATGTCTTTTCTAGTCACACTTTTGATATAAAATTTTAATTTTTCTAAATCTTAATTTAACCCATTTGTGTTTTGGCCGGTAGTTTACATCAAATGTTGAAGTCTAAAATTAAAATAAATCAATTTAAAAAAAAGAAAAAAATTAACAAAAGTCAATCCCTATTAACTTTTGAAACTAGTGGTTCTGGCCATGAACCCATGAATAATCCTATAAGAGGTATACCGTAAAAAATAACAAAGAAAAACTCAAGATAAAGGATAAAAAATAAAAACAAAACATCAACTTAAAAAAGAAAAATAAATAAGGAAAAAAAGTCCAAAGACCAATTCCTAATAAATCAAATAGGAACGTGATAACTCTGTAGAAAGCAAAATGAAAAGAAAAAAAAATTGAAGCTCATTTCCTCGCAAATAAAATTTTGATGGAAAGATGAAAAATTAAAAAAAAAATATATAATTCAAATAAAGGTTGAAAAATGTCAATATGTGCCTACCGAAATCAAGATTTAAATTTTCTAACCTAGTCGTGATACCAGGGTAACTATGTTAGAAAACAAACTAAATAAAATCATAAAGCTCAATTATCGAATAACCCAATTTTAAAAGAAGAAAACCAAAAAATAAATTTAATTAAAAAATTCTACAAAAAAAAATCTAAGTCAACCCGGGTTAACCCGCTAACTCCATAATCATAGGTATATGATCGGGATAACTTAATTGAAAGAAAAGGAAAAAAGACAAAAAAAAACCAATTTCAACACACCAAATGTTGAATGATGAAATTTAAATAAATTAATTTTGAAAAAAAAATAAAATAAAATCAACCCACATTAACATTTAAAATCGGTGACTTTAGAGATGAATTTGAGACTAACTTTATAGAAGACAAACCATTAAAATAGCAAAGCAAAATTAAAAAAAAGGGTACAACAACAACAACAACTTTAAAAAATAAAAAAACCTAGGCAAACCTTGTAAATTTGTTTTTTCTGTTATTATCAATTTCAATTAGAGGAGATTTGGTAACCTAAACTAACCTTATTTGTTTTTTTTTTTAGTTTTTTATGAGTAGGGATTTTGCTTTGTTATTTTTTCGTGTTTGTTTTCTACGAGTTTATCTTGATCTCATGACTCAAGTAATTGATTTCGAATATTAGTTCGATTTAAGTTCGGTCATTTTTTAGGGTTTGTTTTTTTTACAATTTCATCATTTACATTGGTTTTTTTTTTGTGAGGCTATCCTAATTCATATCCCGAGTAATGGGTTATTCGATTTAACCTGGGTTTGACTACTTGAGTTTTTTTTCTCAATATTGTTTTTTAAAAATTGTTTTTTTTATTTTTATCATTTGACATTAAATTATTAATGGTCCTAATACTTTGTAATTTTTCTGCTTTCTTTTCCTTAGGGTGATTCCGGGCCTAGATTAATGAAGTTAACTTTGGTAGATTTATTTTTTTTTCAGTGTTTTTTTATTTAACTTTGGTATTTTTTTTCCTGTTTATATTTTATCTTAATTTTTTAATTCAATTTCATTTCAGATGTAATGAGTTAATGAAGTTAATTTGGATTGATTTAAATATTTTTTAAAATTA
>Ga0325402_1002568_pt1 | contig 15990 bp, 6 predicted proteins | sample PopdelMetagenome_22_FD_207212 | JGI IMG/M metagenome (GOLD analysis project Ga0325402, IMG submission 207212) | Populus deltoides microbial communities from Bellville, Georgia, United States - Xylem-PdKOR-R3 | ecosystem: Host-associated > Plants > Phyllosphere > Stem > Wood/Secondary xylem... | reverse complement strand
CTCCACATTGGTATGATATTGTCCACTTTGGGCCTAAGCCCTCATGGATTTGCTCTTGGGCTATACCCAAAAGGCCTCATACCAATGGAGATATTTGTCCATCCTTATATACCTATGATCCTCCCCACTTCTAGCCAATGTGGGACTTTGGTCGTATACCCAACAATCCTCCCCTCGAACAAAGGACCACCGAGCCTCCCCTCAAACCGATCATTCATCCGTCCACACTCTCTACCAACCAGGATTCTTCATTCTCTACTTCACCGTGTTGGGGTCAGGACACGTTCATGAAGCATCCGAAGAGCACTACCTGACTTGAGAGTTTTTGCTCTTTCTAGGTCAACTCCTCTTCACCGTGTTGGGATCAGGACACGTTCATGAAGCATCTGGAGCACACTGCCTATCCAATAGAGCTGATCCATGGATTACATCGTGATTGGGGGCCCACCACCTTTTGTTCGGCATTTCGAGGATTCATCCATCATGGCTAACTCTGGGGCCTGGCTCTGATACCACTTGTAAGGACTATGGACACCACCTATCTCCACATTGGTATGATATTGTCCACTTTGGGCCTAAGCCCCCAGGATTGTTGGGTATACGACCAAAGTCCCACATTGGCTAGAAGTGGGTAGGATCATGGGTATATAAGGATGGACAAATATCTCCATTGGTATGAGGCCTTTTGGGTATAGCCCAAGAGCAAATCCATGAGGGCTTAGGCCCAAAGTGGACAATATCATACCAATGTGGAGATAGGTGGTGTCCATAGTCCTTATAGCCTTAACCACAACTCGTTATCTTCAATCGAGTATGCAGTGATTGTGTCCGAGCCGCCAAGGTACAGGAGTAGAAAAGGTGCCCAAAATGCCTGGATGGAATTGTTTGCTTTCTCTTCACCTGATAAATCTCCTTGGCTCCTGGCTAGATTACCCAGGGTAACAGATGCCACCATGTCTGCTGATAGGTATGCAGACCAAACGAGAATCCTGATCCAGTTTCTGGCAATGGTCTTACGTCGAGAACCAAATACGATGAGGATGGTTTGTAGTAAGAGACTAAGCAAAACCATTCCTCGAATCTCCCAATTGTTCCATAAATTTAAGACTTCTTCAGGCAATTGCTTAAGCATTGTATGTTTTCCTCAGCAGTGGAAACTAGTTAATTTCTCTCGATGAACCCTGAAGAAACTGTTCTGTAAGACGAAAAGTGAAAGTGGATATCTCTAAAAAAAATATTTGAAAACGGATAGTGAAAAGCTTGCATGGCCAGCTTTTGCAAACCATAGTTACATATACAAGTAAGAATTTGGTACTTGGCTTGAATACGAAGGAATGAAGAGGCGCTAAACAGTAATAAAGAGACTTTACAGTTGTTGTCTTCACTCCTTTTCTTTTCTGGATAGACAATAGACAGAGCTTTTTGGACTCTTAAAAGAAGAAATTCTGAATATCAATATCATGTTTTAGCGCTAAACTCCTCAAAGGTTTGAATATGTGACTACCTTTAAGAACCGGATTTACTGTGCCCAAGTGTTTTTTTTTTTTAATTCTGCCCTTTAAGAACCTAATTTAAAGTTAATTTAGCTAAAAATGTTTAGAAAAGACAAAATTAAAAAAAAATTGATTAAAGTGGCACCGAATTTACTGTGTCTAAGATTTTTTTTGTTTTCATTTTTTTTTAATTCTTCAGGCCTAATTTAAAATTAATTTAGCTAAAATTGTTAAGAAAAAAAATTAAAAAAATGGATTAAAGTGAAACACGAGGAGGAGATGGGTGGTGTTTTTGAAATTTTTATGAAATATTCAACTTAGTCCTTATTCTTTATGAATTATAATAATTGGGACCCTATAGTTTTTTAGGTTTTTTTTTAAATCAATTTTGGTCTAAAATTTTATTTTTCTTATTTATTAGTTTCTAGATTAAAAATGAAAGAGAAAGTTACTAGATTTCAGTGATTGAGAGAGAAAATTATCATTTATACATATTCTAACCATCAAAACAATAGATCTTGGTACTAAATAGTTCTATTTGGTGAGGAAAATTCACCTTAGATGTTTTTTTTACCTTGAAATTACCTAAGAAATAAATCTGAGCTTGAAAATTTTTTTGGTTTTGAATTGATTTCAGGTTTTGGGATGATTTTTTGGGTTTTTTAAGTCACGATTGGTTTGTCAAGTTTCTATAGTGTTTTCAAGAATTTTTAGATGCATAATGGGTTGAAAAAAGATTTTTAGGTAAAAAAAATCCAATTATGATTTTCTGGTCACTATAATAGTCGGAATCCAAGCAAAATCAGACAACGTGTTGTCTGCCTTTATATTTTCAAGTGCGCGAGCCTACCTTTGCAAGCCCACACACAAGCCTTTATTAAATGGGTCACTCTTGTGAGGCCTTCTTTTCCTTCTTCTTTTTTTTTTTTTATCCTTACAAAAATTCAATATTTGCTTGATTTTGAATATGCATTGACATGATCAAAGAGTTGATGTCTTATCTCAAGTGCAGGAATGTCAAAGTAATAAATAACCCGGCAAGACCGGGGTCAAACCATAAGGAGATCAACTATATAAATAATATATTTTTTTATTTAAAAATTAAAGAGATCTTTAAGATGTAAAATTAATGTAAGGATTAAATAATGATAAAAACAGATGTAAATGTTAGAGGATCCACTAATGATATTAGAAATAAGTAAAGTATAAACTCATTATAAATTATTAACATCATATTAATTATTTTATTTTTGTAACACCATACTTATAAATATCATCAGGCATTCATGTTGTTAACTTATGTTAATAACAAATCAAGTTCCTTTCATAACAACGATGTCGGTTGAAGACCATGAAGGATCAAGCACTTGATGTACCAAGTCTTATACAACACAAATCTAGATTAATCATTTAACAAGCAAGGTATTAAGAATTAGTAAGATAAAAACATAAGACATATTAATAACAAACTTTCTTGGATATAAGCATTGAAGTCCACGTTGAGTTTATATTATGATTATTCTAACACCATTAGTGAAACCTTTTCACCTTGATATAATTAACTTAGCTAGACATAATGAAGGAGAAGAACATAAATAAACAAGATAAGAACATAATTATAATATAAGTTAACTAAGAGTAGTAAAAGAAATAAAAGGCATAAACAAGATATTAATATAACTTGAAAGAAAACTTGAATATTACAAAGAGAGAAAGCAAGAAAATGATCTTGATCTGAAAACCAAGATGCCTAAATGAATGGCAAATGCCTCATTTTATAGGCTAAAATTCAGAACTATTCATTTGGTAATTGATTATTGATGTAGTGGCCAACTAGTGATTTTGTGGACTTGGTGGACAACAACACTCAAGCATTTTTGCTGGATAAAATGATATTGATGCAATCAGAATTTGACAAAGTGTTCTTCATGAAAGTTGTTTTAAATTGTCTTATCATTCCACCCATCAAATTTTTTTGGATCACTACAGATCGAGATATGGCTAAAATACTAAGTAGTGCTTCTGATGGACGTGGTGAATAGCCCTCAAGCTCTTATTTGGATGAAATGTTATTGCTAACATCAGAATTTGACAAAGTGATCCCCATGAAAGTTGTAGGAATATGTCTCAGCTTTTCATCAAAAGAAGAATGAGCTCATTTAGGCTTCTAGAACCTGAGATATGGACTGAACACTGAACAATGTTTAGGTTGCAAAACAGATTCAGACTTCTCTTTTGATGCTAAGATTTGGACTCCAAAACGGAAAAATTGAGTCTTGGACTCTCATAAATGTTTTAGGCCTATGTCTTAACTTTCTATCCATATAAACCAAACTAAAATCCAAGATTTACAACTCCAGATATGACCCAATGACTGAATGGTGTTTCAGTTTGAATTAAACCAACATCTCTTTTTAAGTTTAGCCTTTTCTTTGTCATTTCACTTTTAATAGTTGATCACATCAATCAATCTTTTAAATTGTGAGATATGCCTGCATTTAAAATGAGCATGTATTATAAATTAAAGTTATCTTATATTATCAGATTTAAAATAGGGTTAAAACACAAAGAACCTTAAAATTTTATTTTTATTTTTAAAATATTAATCTAACAAAGTTTGCCTCTCTAGGAGGCTTATGAGAAATTTTATGTTGTTTAATCTATAACTAGTGATATTCTATGAGTTACTCTTTGAAACTTATTATAAAAATAGAAATAGATAAAATAAGAGAGAGAAATCCTATATATAGGTGTTCTTATTATTTTTTGTGGGACATGAATTTTATTTTCTCTCTTCTTTTTGTATATGTCTTTTTTTTTCAAAGTAAAACTCATAGAGTGACTAATAAAATACCACTAATTATAGCTTGAGCACCATAAAATTTTCTAAGGTTTACAATGCCTTTAAATAGACTAAAAAACTAACCTAAAATATAAAATAATAGAAATAATGTAAAAACAAATACCAAACCACATGAATCCATCTAATTTTCCTTTTTTACTACTCTTTGTTTTGTTTGTTCTCTAGCCATTGTCTTAGTTAATGTCTGTTTTTGTATTTGTAATTGCATTTGAGTGTATTTGGTTTAAACAAAATATTAAATTGATGATTTTTTAATATTTTCTAATTATTTTTTATATGTTAATATCAAACATAAAAAAAAATTAATTTTTTTAATATATTTTTAAATAAAAAATATTTTTTAAAAATATTTAATCATAATAAGCCATCTTCTTTTGCTTAATTTAATATGTTTGTCATTTTATATTTTAAAAAAAGAAGAAGAAGAAAGAAAGAAAGAAAGGTACTAATTTAATGCATAGCCTTTTCTTTTCTTTTCTTTCTTTTTTTCCCCTTCATATGACACGTTCTACGATCATTTTTATTTGTTGATACCTTACCCAAAAATACTGTAAGTGAAAGTAGTTGGTAAATAATTTAGAGCATGTTTTGGATTATAATAATAGTTAATTTTTAAAGTATTTTTTATTTAAAAAGATATTCAAATAAAATTTTTTATTTTTTAAAATTTATTTTTGACATAGCATAGTAAAACAATCTAAAAATATTAAAAAAATATCAATTTAAAATAAAAAATCTAAAAACACTTTAGGCACTTAGTAAAATGATTTTTTTATATAAAAATTCATCCAATACTAATATTACTTAGCATGGCCACCATTGATAGGGGTGGGAATAAAAACTAAAAAAAAATTATTAAATTGAGAAAATAAAAAATTTTAATTAAAAAAATAAAGCTGAAAAAAATCGAATTATTCAATTAAAAAACTAAAAAAATCCAATATTGTTTGGTTTTGGTTTTAAAATTCTAAAACCTAATAAGCCAGACCAAATCGGTTTAACCAGCTCTTCAAAAAATATAAATACCAGATTTTCTTCCAAACCCTGCACCAAACCAAAAGGTAGCCAGCCCAGCCTGCCGCTCATCTCTCATTTTTGGTATGTGCTTTACCTTCTCTATCTAGTGTTTACGCAAGCCATCTCTGCTGGCAAATAATATTTAAAAACACTTTATTTAACTTGAAAGGAATAGCTAGTTGTATTCTAGATTTACTTTTTTAAAATTACTAATTTAAGTATCACAAATCTTAGAGCTATTAAAAGCTTACATGTTCGTTAACTTTAGGGCTCGTGGGATTAGTCGAGGTGCGTGTAAGCTGGCCCGGACACCCACATTAATCTAAAAAGAAAAGAGCACTTTATTTAACTCTGAATGATGTAGCTTAATTGGTCAGATCCTGAGTTTGTTCTTCAGAGATTATTAGTTCGAGACCCACAAACCTCAAGGCCACTAAAGGCTTACATGGTCGTTAACTTCAGATCCCGTGAGATTAGTTGAGATGAGCACAAGCTGGCCCGGATACCCATGTTAATCAAAAAGAAAAAACACTTTATTTGAACATATTATAAAACATACATGAACTAATAAAGTGTTGGACAAAAATAAAAAACAGGGTGAAAGTGCCACTCTTCTACCCCTTACCTTGATATGTCACTGCATTAATTTTGTCAAGAGGATTATCTAGTCCATCTAAAAATGTGTAAACTCTACACTACTGTAAAATAGAATTATATCTTTGTAAATCAACCTCACATGCATTTCATTGGATTTCGGCAACAAAAATCAATTCCTCTTCATAGACATTGAAAATTGTTGTAGTATGTCTATCCTCCAAACTTGTTTAAGTCTCATTATGTTCTTCTTGAGATCATAAGCTTATGACGTGTCAGCACCATCAAAATATATTGCAGCGATAACATCCCATTCGGCTTTCGCCGTTGTAAATATGATGCAGTTACTTTGAATCCATTGAATTAATAACCATCCCTTCACAACTGCATTTTCTATTCTCCAAAAAAATCCCTATAATCTCTCAAAAAAATCCTCTGTCGATGACTCCCTCCAACAATAAGCACATGATGATGTGGTGGCTCTTCCACAAATCTGTAATTAGTAAGTTGAACTCTCGGTAATTACGTTTCAAAGGCTGACTAAGGGATGACAGTCCACCTAAGAGTTTGAACAATTTAAAGCAAAGGTAAATTATAAATACAATTAAACACAATCACTAATTAACATCCATCAATGCAATTTTTTCAATACATGCATGCAAAATGAAGCCCAACTGTACTGTTTCTAGTAGGAACTTATTTAAGTTAATTCACTTAAATAATTATGGACACAACATAACAAAAGCTACTACTCTTAATTCCATGCTTAAACTGATCTCATTATTTCAGTTAATCCCTTGATCATCAGTTTGTGTTGGCAAACTTCTTGGAAGTGAATCAATTCCTTGCTGTGGAGCTGATGCAGTTAAAGAAGATCTCAGTTGCTCAAGCTCTTGATTTTTATGCTCAAGCTCTCGATCTTTTTGCTCAAGCACTCGCTGTTGATGCTCAAGCTCTCGATCTTTATCTACTACAATCTTTTCAAGTTTTTTCATCTCCTTCAAAATAGCAATATTGTTAACTCGACATGAGTAATTAATAAATATTTGATTAATCTATGCAAATTATTCTCATTTAAAAATAGAAATTAGAAGTCTTATGAATTAATTTAATTTCTCGTTTCAATAAATATAAAGGTAATTAATTTGACTAATTTCCCGAAATTAATTGATTAAAACTTGCTATCTAATTAAGTACAGTAATCTTGTTTTATATGCATGCATGCATGCTGTTCGAAGTAGGCAAATTGCAAAGCATGGAAAATTAACAGGTCATAAACTTGTCTTTTCCTTTGAAAAAAAAAAGAGAGAAAACCTCGTGTGCCTTCTGTCTGGTTTGTTACTAAAAAAAAATTCATTTTATCCAATAAAGATAAAGTATAAAAAATCAACAAGGCTGGACACGGTAATTGTACTGACTTGTAAAAGTTCTACCTTCCATTATTTGAAAGGAGATATGTATGGGTGTACTTTTTTTTTTTCATGGTAGGTAATGCAATAAAACAATTTGAATATAAAGATAGGTAGAGTATTATATATCTGACCTATATATATAAATTGGATCTCCATTTTTGAATTTACATGTATATTTAATTATTATTTATATTATTTAAGAATAATATTGTGAGATAATTAGTGTAAAGTATTTTGATTTTTTTATGGACAATACACTTTTTTTAATGAAAATGTACCATGCAAAGAATTGTATCCAATAAAGATAAGTATGGAAAACTAAAAATTAGCTTCGTTGATGTTAATGCAAGTATAGAATTTAGAAGCAATCCTGAAAGGGAGAGTTTATAAATCTTTATTGCCATCCCCAAGCACTGTGCCTCTAATAGTGAATTTTTATCATTCACATCCTGTGGAAGGTTTTAAAGTATTGAGATGGAAGTGGAACATACCTCATCGGGACTCGACCCTGACGTGGCTTCAATAAGGCGTCGCAAATATTTATTTTTAGCCGGGATATATTCTCGTTGCTCCTTTTTGTTTTCGTTGAAGATTGCGGTGAAACATCAATCAATTTATTGTCAGAAATTGGAGTAGTTATCAGTTAATAAGAGCAAATATCTAATATTAATCATTTATTTCAAATTTTTCTTAGACACGAAGACATCAATAAAAACAAATATCTAATATTAACCATCATCCAACGGTTTTAAATTAAAATGACATCCAATTAAAATCACTTTATTAATAAAATAAAGAAAAAGAAATGAATACATTCAAGTGGAATTTCCAAAATAATGAATTAAACAAACATATATAAATTGAAATATTCTGATTTGTTATTTTATTCTGACGCCTAAAAAAATGCATTATCTATCTACGTACTTGAGAAGGATTTTTGGTATACTTACCCCACTCAATTCACCAATTTTGTCATATATATTAAATTCGTACTGTGCGCTCAAGCCAAGATGTAGCATGAGAAGGGAGACATGAGTGAGTAACTCTCCACTTCTTCTCAGTTGATGAGTATGTTCTTTCCATGGACAATGAGCTGCTGCATATGCTACCATTTCTACCCAAACTTCATTTATCATCTCCCATCGCTTCTCGGGTCCCAATGACCACAATTGCCTGGCGAGCCTACCCACACCACCCAACACTGACTTTTCTGTTTTCCAGAGACGTTGAAACCATCTATTATAACGAATACGTGATTTTCGGGTACGTTGATATCCCTCATCATCAGGACCCCGCAATTCTTCCAAGGTATGTAGATATCCCTCTAACTAGAATATTTTAGACGCCGCAATTCTCGCAAGGTTTCTAGATATTCCACATCATCACTGAATCCTTTAGAGAGCATATTTGGTCTTATCACCAAAAGATACATCATGTATTCAGATAGGCATCTGCTTCTTTCATACTCTTTGGAGACATTACTTCCATCTTTATTATCATCAAGATAACAAATCTCTGTTGCGAGATGCCAGACAACAATGCTCCGACTAAATTCTAATTCAGTTGTGCACCACTTGTAGTCCTGTAACAGTCCCTCTCTTTCTAGCACACCATCTCCCCTCTGACCTATTATTTTACTTCTGACATTATTATCAACGACATCAAAATCTTCCTTAATCTTCTGAGCTTTCTCTCGAAGATGTTCGAAAATAAGACCTTGTAGTCCAACATTCAAATCTTTCCGATTCACATGCATCTGCCTCATCATTTCATCGATTCCCAGCAATTTCAAGCATCTAGGTGGCAGCTCGCTTTCGAAGGAAGAGCTTATCAGGTTATACTGTGATATGGATCTCGACCACCTCTTTCTTCTAGTTAACTTCCTTATCAGAGAATAAATTGCACCAGTCAGGCCGTTCCCTCCTTTATAAATCAACCAAATCATTGTCCAGTCAGACAAAACAAGGCATAAAAAAGCATAAAACTCGAGAAAAACAGCGGCCGCAAACAATAAATACGTAATTGAAATGTCGGTCGTTGAGTAGTCATGCTTGTCAATCTTGACCTGGAAGGTAATAAACGCAGTAACAGAGAGCAGAGAGCTGATACAGCGAAGAATGATTCCGCCACGGGAGTAAATCAGAGACGCTTTAGTATAAAGCATATCATATATCAATCCAAGCTCAGCCTCTACCACCTTGAAGGCACCGTCAGCTTCATTCCTGGAAATCAGCTCCCGGCTTCTTATTAGTGGAAGAATGCCAGCGACAAGATCCTGCATCATGAACTTGGATATATAAGAAAAAACATAAGCTTGAAGAAGATAATCTCGCTGGGGGTCTTGTGGAGGAGTTTCTGATATTCCCGTACGATCATAAGAATCCCAAAAATCTGAGAGAGAAGAGTTTTTCAAACTCTTAGAGCATGAAGACCAGAGCACCCAAGTCCTCTCTGCATACTTTGCAATGCCAACAACGAACAGTGGGATCGCTATGAATGAGAGGATACCGCTACCCCAGGACCTTGAGAAGACATAAAAAGCCACTCCGACTTGGATGACAAGACCAAGTAAATGCCTTAACCACAACTCGTTATCTTCAATCGAGTATGCAGTGATTGTGTCTGGGCCACCAAGGTGCAGGAGTAGAAAAGGTGCCCAAAATGCCTGAATGGAATTGTTTGCTTTCTCTGAACTGTCACCTGATGAATCTCCTTGGCTCCTGGCTAGAGTACCCAGTGCAACAGTTGCCACCATGTCTGCTGATAGGTATGCAGACCAAACGAGAATCCTGATCCAGATTCTGCCACTGGTCTTTCGCCGAGACCCAAATAGGATGAGGATGGTTTGTAGTAAGAGACTAAGCAAAACCATTCCTCGAATCTCCCAATTGTTCCATAAATTTAAGACTTCTTCAGGCAAATTTTTAAGCATTGTCAGCTTGAACAATTCTGAAGCCTTCGGTAATTCTGAAAAAAGCACAGCCACCACAATTCTGAAGCTTCGGCACCACGACCAGCGTTAAAACCCACCAAAAATAGTGGCAATAAGAGGTGCAGATGGAGAAAGACAGTGAACAACCACTGCCGTTACCCACATCAAATCACCGTCATGAAGTCTTCCTCCCTCAGTGATCGATTAAATGCGATATGGTTTCATCAAATTTGGGTTTCTTTTGATTTATGGGAGGTTCTTGAGATGGGTTTATGTTGGATAAGTGGATTTGAAGGAATCTGGAGACGGAGAGAGTACTTTACTAAAATTTTCTTTTAACTATGAATTATTTTTCAAAGGAACTTTTCTAACAATAAACATAAAAAAGTTTGGATTCTATAGCCGTAGAAAAACTTTTCGATAATTGTTGCCTCGGACTTGACAAATAAAAGTTAAACAAAGACTTGTGCAGTAAAAAGGCTTTGCACATCTACACTTTACTTGAGGAAAAGGATAGCGAGAAAGGAAATTGGCATCATACCTCAGTGGAACTTGACAGTGACATGTCTGTATTATCTCTCAGATATCTATCAATGGCCTCACGATATTCTTCCTCCTTTATTTTTGTTGAAAATTGCAGGCCCACACGCAAAGCCTTTATTAAATGGGCCAAGCGCTGGGACAATACCTGGTCTTTTCTTTCTTCTTCTTTTTTTCTAAATGTTTTTTTTAATTAATATCTTTTCTTAATATATATTTTTTCAGAATGATTTTTAAATTTATATTTAAATTAACATATCTTCTCTTTTTTTTTCTTTATTTATATTCATTTAAATAGCAACTATTTTTTATTATTTTGTATGCATTTAATTTTTAAAGATATTATTTTAATTCATATATAATTGTTTTTATGTTTTAAATAACAAATATTTATTTTTGGATAATATTTCTAATATATATAACATTGCATAATTTTTTTTAATTCAATTTTATGTTTGTCTATTTATATTAATTTTTGAGTAAATAAAAATTTCATTACCATGTTTAAGTTTTTTTATTTACACTTATGATTTTTTTTATATACAAAAATACATTGAAAAAGCTTTCGTATATAATTTTTTTAAGGAAAACAAATTGATCTATAACAGAGCACGGGTCAAATAGCATCATAAAATTTTCTAAGGTTTATAGTGCCTTTAAAAAGGCTAGAAAACTAACCTAAAATATAAAATAATATAAATAATGTGAAAAAAATATCAAACCATATCAGTCCATCTAATTTTCCTTTTTTGCTACTCTTTGTTTTGTTTATTCTTTAGCCTTTGTCTTATTTATTATTTGTTTTTGTATTTGAAATTGAAATTGTATTTGACTTAAAAATATTAAATTAATAATTTTTTAGTTTTTTTTAATTAATTTGATATGTTAATAGTAAACATAAAAAAATATTTTAATATATTCTTGAATAAAAAATACTTAATAATAAATTGCTACCTACCTTTGTTTTTGCTTAATTTAATTTGTATGTTGTTTTATATTAAAAAAAAGCGCAATAGAAGAAGAAGGAAGGTACTAATTTAACGCATAGCCTTTTCTTTTCTTTTTTATTCCTTGATATGTCACATTCTGCAGTAATTTATATTTGTTGATACTGCCAGTGAAAGTAGTCGGGTAACAATTTATAACATGTTTGTATTATAATAATAATTATTTTTTATTTAAAAATATATTAAAATAATATTTTTTTTTATTTTTAAAAATTTATTTTTGATATAACACATTAAAATAATCTAAAATTATTAAAAAATATTAATTTAAAATAAAAATAATAAAAAATCTGAAAATACTTTTACAACATAAAAACAAACTGTCACTTAGAAAAGTGATTTTTTATATATATAAAATTTCATCCAATACTAATGATTTCTTAGCATGGCCAATGGTAGGGGTTAAAAAAACAAAAAATCAATTAAATTGAAAAAATAAAAAAATTAATTGAAAAAAACAAGCTGAGAAAAACAATATCAAATTAATCAATTAAAGACTAAAAAACAAAACCAGTAAGATTCGGTTTTAGTTTCAAAATCTTAAAACTTAATGAACATGATCGGACCAAAAGGCTAACTAAGGGACGATAGTCTACCCACCAGCTTGAACAATTCAAAGCAAAGGTAAATTATAAATAACAATTAAACACAATCACTAACAGTAACAAGACAAGAATTAACTATGTAAGAAGATGGTCATCAATGCAAAATGAAGCCCAACACTTTTGCCAATAGGAACTTATTTAAGTTATTTCACTTAAATAATTATATATGGACACAACATAACAAAATCTACTGCTCTTTATTCCATGCTTACACTGATCTCATTATTTAAGTTAATCCCTTGATCATCAGTTTGTGCTGGCAAACTTCTTGTAAGTGAATCAATTCCTTGCTGTGGAGTTGATGCTGTTAAAAAAGATCTCAGTTGCTCAAGCTCTCGCTCTGTATCTGCTATAATCTTTTCAAGTTCTTTCAACCCCTTCAAAATAGCAACATTGTTAACTCGACATGAGTAATTAACAAATATTTGATTAATCAATGCAAATTATTTTTATTTAAAAATTGAAATTAGGAGTCTCATGAATTTCAATTTAATTTCTCGTTTCAATAAATATAGAGGTAATTTGACTAATTTCCTGATATTAATTGATTAAAACTTGCTACCAAATTAAGTAAGGGGGTATTTAGGAATATTTGAAAGTATTATAGTGGTTACTTTTAAAAATAGAAACGTGTAGAGATAAATAATGGAGGAAGTTTGGAGAACAAAAGGAAGCGTAGCTTTTACAGTCCCCAACAAGATGTCTTTGATAATGATTTATGGGTCACACAACTTGGTTTAAAATGAAAAATTTCTTTAATGAGGCTTAAAATCAACATTGATGACATATATGATGCTCAAAAATATTATTTGATAAATTTTATTTTTGTCTTTATAGATTAATTAACATTTTCTTCTAATCCTATAGTTTAAACTTTTCCAATACTATCCCTCTAGTTTCTAAAATTAGCAAAGTTAACTTAGCCATTAAAAAGCTTACCATTTACATTTGGTTTTTGAGTTTTTCTTTTTTGGGAATGTTTTTAAGTGTTTTCTTAACATATTTTGAGAGGAATCGAAAGAGATTTGTAAAACAAATACTTGTGCTGTGCTGTGTAAAAATAAAAAAGATAAGTGGCCATATAAATAATTGATTCTGCATTGCTCCATTATACAATTTACTCGAGGAAAAGGACAGCGAGGAAGGAAATCGGAGTGATATTAATTTAAATATAAATTATTAATTTATTTATCAAAACACATATAAAAAAGTATGATTTTTTTTTAAAATAAAATTATATATACATAAAAAAAGGACAACATCAGCCCAATCAGAAAGGCCCTTACATGGGCCCTATTTCTTTTAAAAAAATAAAACTGGCGAACATCGTATCATTCTCTCTAACATTTTTATGGAAAAAAACATCTCTAAATAATGAGTCATCTGGTTTTCCTAAAATTTCAATTGTTAAGGTGGCTTAAAAAATAGATTATATTTTTTTTTATTAAAAAATCTATTTTTCAACCTATTTTTGACCAGAATATCTAAAACAAACTTAAATATCTTGCCAAATCTATAGATTGCATTAAACAAAAAAGAACCACATAAAAAATCAAAATCAACCCAAAACCAAAAATCTTTCCCAGTTTAGATTTGATTTTTAGGCAATTTCAAGGTGAAAAAACATCTAAGTGGAACTCTCCTCATCAAATGAAACTTTTTAATACCAAGATCTACTATATTGATAGTCGGAATTGATATCAATGTTGATTTTCTCTCTCTACCCCTAAAATTCAGTGATTTCTCTCGTCTATTAAATCAGAGATTTTAAAAAATAACAAAAATAAATTTCAATATCAAAATTGAATTGCAAAACTATTAAGGGATCGAATACGTATAAATTTGTAATGTTCAAGAACTAAAATAATTTTTTTATGATAACTTTGAATCCATTATCTATTTGTGGTGTCTTTTATATTTTGATCTTTTATTTTTATTTTTTTTAATTAACAAATTTGACTTAAATATTATTTAATTTGGCTAAAAAAATGCAATCGTACAAAAAAAAGTCTAAAAAAATTAAACAGTAAATCCAAAGTAAACCGTGAAAAAACTCTGAGGAGTGTAGTTCAACTGGTCAAACTCTAAGTTTGCTTTCTATAGATCACCAGTTCGAGTCTTACAAATCTCAGGGCCACTATAGGCTTACATGGTCGTTAACTTCAGGGCCTATAAGATTAGTCAAGATGTGCACAAGTTAGTCCGAGCAACCATGTTAATAAATTAAATAAAAAACCATGAAAAAGTTAACAACAGTGCACATGTATAATAATAATAACACTTCTTGTATCTCAATGGCCATGTGAACCGGGGCTAGGAAATATCATGTCTTATGTTTTATTTAGTCTGTCAGACATTGACCAACGTGCCATCGATCACGCTATGATCACACGGTCGTTGTTCTCTTATGGTTTCCGATGTGGAAACAGAAATTTGTTTCAAGTGTATTTGTCATTGCGTTAATTTTCATAGTTGCAAAAAATAATTTTTTTTTTAAAATCATTATTAGTTATTTTCAGTTGGATTAAAATATGTGTTTTTCAATTGTGATTGAAATTATAGTTGAATAATATATATTTAAAAGATGTTTAGTTAAAATTGTTTTTTAAAATGTTATTGATAATAAAATAACTAAAATAAATATATATTTTATAATGTTAAATTATATAAGTATATGATTATTAATATATAAAAGATATAGTAAAACAATATTAACTGCCTTGTGGAGCATGGAATAAATTTTAATAGTAATACAAAGACACAAAAATATATATATATATATATATATATATATATATATATAGAAAAATAATACTGAACTAAAGTATAAAGTTAGCACACGTATAAGTGTGATTTTAAATAATTTAGTATTTAAAAATATATTAAAATAATATATTTTTTAAAATTTATTTATAATTAAATTTGTTAAGCTATTGGATTTAAGTACTATTTAACGAAAACGTGCCCAAGCTGCAAGTGGGAAGATACCCGAATGCCCTTTGATTTAGTTGTTCGATGTGGGACAATCTGCTGTTTTCTTCTCACCTTTTGCTTCAAATCCTGATAAAACAAAGAATGGATAACATGCAGCGCGAGTCAATGGTGCGACAGTATATGGTCCTCCAACTCACCCAACCTTCAACAACATCTCTTCAAAGAAATATATGATTTACTCTGTTTTTTCAAGCAAAGATTTTTATTCATTATACTTTTGGGAGCAATGCCAAAAAACTTTGTGAGGCATCAGTTTCTCTTTAACTTTTTTTTTTTTTTTTATGGTTAGTTGGACGTGACTGGACACCTAGCTCGAACAATTGAATTTCGATCAAGAACTAAAGATATTGACAAAAGGTATCAAGTTCAAATACCTACCACCTTTTGATTTCACTGCTCACTTTAATATTCGGTTTCAATTCACCAGTATGAGACCCTTACCTTCTCTATTAAAAACTATATTTTAATAGACAGGTTATGCATTGATATCTAAGAGAGGGAGATGAGAAGGAATCCAATGGCTGGGAGTGCCT
>Ga0325402_1002566_pt1 | contig 15991 bp, 5 predicted proteins | sample PopdelMetagenome_22_FD_207212 | JGI IMG/M metagenome (GOLD analysis project Ga0325402, IMG submission 207212) | Populus deltoides microbial communities from Bellville, Georgia, United States - Xylem-PdKOR-R3 | ecosystem: Host-associated > Plants > Phyllosphere > Stem > Wood/Secondary xylem... | reverse complement strand
ACGCAGGCGAAGAGACAATGTTGTCTCCGCATCAATATAACTTGATGCTCTTGAAAATTAAAATTTGCATACAAAATCACAAATAATTCTTTCACTATTGTTTGAATGTAAATTCTTCAAGAAAAAAACTACTACAAAAACAATTATTTTTCGCAAAATATTTACCAAGGTGATGGTGAGCCTAGTTTAGAAAAATAATAAACTATCTTCTGTAAAGTCTAATATAGAAAGCGTGATAGAAACTTTTTTCAAGTTTTTCTCTTCAGTATATCTCAAGTTACAGACCTGCCAATAATTTAACATGGTTGGTAAGCAAAACAGATAAAAAAAACATTATACTATAGAAGACGTGTCTTCGTAGATAAATGTTATGTTTTTCTCTCATACATTAATTTTCTTAATTCGATGAGGTATAACTTTTTAGTACCTCTCATGTTTGAAAATGTGATAATAGTTGTTTTTTAAAATATTTTTATCTTGAAAAAACTTCAAAATAATATTTTGTTATTTTAATTTTTTTTTACATCAGCACATCAAAATGATCCAAAAACACTAAAAAAATAATTTGAAAAAAAAAATCAAATTTTAATGAAAAACTAGTTTAAAATCACTTGCAAACACTCGTTTAACTAGATAGGTAATTTGAGATTCTTCGCGAGCGAGGTCGGTTTTTTTAAAAGCATAGAAAAATCTAATGAATCAAGTTATAAACCCTACTAGGTCTAATCCAATAAGATTATTTAATTTAATTATATGATAAAAAAACAACGATAAATGTACTGAATCTTAAGAGAAAAGGTGATAATGATGACTTGTAAAAAAGAACGCTTACCAAAAGAAAAAAAAAATATCATGAAGTTGAATTCCAAGATAACTTGGTGTTAAAGGATAAAGTTGAAAAACAATTTGAAAAATAACAAAAAAATCCCTGAGCCAATTCAAGTTAGCATAAAAAATTCATGACTCGGGTCGTGAGGTCAAACTATCCTTATAAAAAGAAAATAAAATAAAAATAAATAAGATTAATTTTTAATAAACCCAATGATGAAGGTTGAAATTGAAAAGAAAAATTAGTGTAAAAAAAGACATAAGAAAAAAAGATGTCAACTCGGGTTAACATTTCATATCCATGACCTGGATCATGAGACCAAGATCACTGCATCGAAAAAAATTATGAATGATGAAATTTTAAAAAAATTAATTTAAAAAGGGATAAAAAACAATTAAAAAAATAAGGATGAAATTTGACATATAAATAAAATGATGTAAAAGCCTTGAGTCAATCTAAGTTAGCATGGAAAATTCACGACCTTGGTCGTTAGGCAAACCGGAAAAAAAAACTTTATCTTCAATAAACATAGTATTAAAGGTTAAAATTGAAGAACAATTAGCGTAAAAAAAAGATTAGAAAAAAAAAAACCAATGGTAAATTGGGTTAACATTTTATACCATTGACTCAGATCATGAAATCAGGATTGCTATTGTCACACATAACGTGTTGTTACATTTTTTGGGGCCTTATATAAACAAAAAAAATAAAAAATGGAAAAGAAAATAACACACACACACACACACACACACACACACACATATATATATATATAAGTGAGAACAATATATCAAAACGTCCAAGAAATTGCCAAAGACTTGTCGAGGAGGATCAAAATATACAAAATTGAAAAATTTGATAGCATTTAATCAACTAATGAAGGCTCTATTGGCAAATAAAAATTAAATTTGAGGAGGGAAATTCAAAATTGTATGTTTAAGGGCTCAATTGAAATTTCTCAAAGTTTAATTGAATTTATTGAGGGGATAATTGCAAGAAAAATTGATTCTTGAAGTTAATTTAGGTTTTAATTGGAAGAAATTAAAGTCTGAGGTTGAATTGTAATTTTTAAAGGTTAATTTGGTCAAATCAGGGGTGTAATTGAATAGATATTGAAGTTTGGTGGGCAATTAGGGACTTGATTGAAAAAATCCAAAACTAATGACCAACTTGTGAGAAACGCGAGACTTCAGGGTTTGAAATTGATAAAATCAAGAACCAAATTGAAAAAAAAAATTAAAAGTTTGATAGTCAATGAGGGGTTCAATTGAACAAATAAAAAATAAGGACCAGATTATAAAAGACGTTTAACTTTAGGGCTAATAATTGAGTTTAACAGGGGTGAGATAGTATAAAATTAAGAGTTTAGAAGGCTATTATGGGTGAAATTAAAAGAAATTGAAAGAGTAGGGCTAATAATTTGTAGGGTGTAGCCTAGACGATATGTCGTTCGGCTACTATGTATCTTCTTCTCTTGACAGTTTTGGTTGGTCGAGTAGACACTTTTAAACAAATGCATATGGTGTTTCTGACTATCCTTGAGGCTGTAACCACCATCATTCAATTGAAAAACACCTCTTCTACAACCTTATTTCAATGAAATTATTAAACATTTACGTCTATTTTCTCCAATGATCTCAACATCTTATTCCCGATCAGCAATCATTACATTTTGAAACTTTATATTGATTAGATTGACATCTTTGAATGAATGAATATGGAACCATATACCTTTAAATTGAGCAGGAATGGATTCAATATAAGGTATGCAACCCTCAACCAAGTTCAAATGGTCTCAAGCAACGTTGATGTCGAAGTTACTCCGACAAAACTATAAAAGTAGTCAACCCAGTCAGCCTTAACTGAGACACTCATTTGCACAAAACCACCCAAATTTCTTCGCGTGTTCACACTTAAAATTTCCCAAAGAATTCTTATCAAAGTTTGAGAACACCTCTCTCAAGATCAAAGGGCTGAAACACCTCACCTTAGCCTTTAAGTTTGATCAAAACAACCTAGATCCAAAACCATCTATCTCATGATAAAACCAGCCTAGATTTGATTTGTTAGAACCCTAACAAACTCATCTAGAAGCTCTTAATCAACCTATAAAAGGAGAGGGAATCGTACTTAAAAAGAAGAACAAATAGGGAAGAAATTTGGTTAAGATCTAAGAGATTCATTAATGAGTTCAAGAGTTCAAAAAAGGTTTAAGGGTTTGGTTTTGCTAGTTTAAAAACAATGAGAAAGAAAAGCAGCGGCAAAAATCTACCCTCATTGAAGATTTCAAGCTTGGAAGGTATACTCTTACAAACTTTGAAGGTGGAGTCCACGAGGCCTGTTGGATGATCTGTTTATTGTTTGATGCAATGTTTTTGAATATATTGACATGAAGACTGGTACCCAAGTATGTTAAGATTGCATTTTAGTTTGATTTGAAATATGTCAAATGTGTCAGCAAGGTGTTGATGTTTTTCTGTCTGGTTAATGCATGGTTTCAAGCTCCTGAGTTTTGGTTTAGCCTCGTGGAATGTCAAAATGTCAATTTTGAATCTTAGATTGGTTAAGCATGCTTGTTTTGATTTGGCAATTTTGGAAAATGGAACTTAATGCATGTTTATGATGATTTGTTGTTTTTGTTAGTTTCTTTTGTTTCAACTATACTTGGTATTGATAATGTGATTTATTGGAATTAAAAAAGCATGTTTTAGATGCCTAAAATAACCAGGTTTAACAATGGCTGGCTTTACTCTAAACATGTGCTGAGTTTCTAAGGTAGTGTTCTTCGTGTTCTTAGAAAGAACACTGCCTTAACTCTATGATTTGGACAATTTCCGATCCATTTATTTGCATAAAACTTTTCAAACAACTTGATTATCAAATAATCTAGGTTTCTTTTGACGGTCCAAAAACACATTTTGATCAAATCGTGGCTTTTCAGTGATAATCAATGGTTTTTGACGTTTGATTCTTGATCTATAGATGCATAATAATAAAATGATGTCTTTGTTTACTTGAAATCTAGTCTGGTTTAGGTTTCACATTGTTAGGTTTAAGCTTGAATGATATTTGTGTTCTTTATTTATTTTGTGTTTGATCCGTCTTATTTAAGAAATTTTGATTTTTTATGTTTTTCTCATGTTTAATCTATTTTAGCTTTGAATCTTTGTTTTTGGTTTGCTTTCAGGTCACCCCAGTCGAGTCAAAATCAGGTCAGATATTTAAAGCTTTGTTTGGTTTGATACTTTTTTTTATAAAATGATTTCTAGCCTAAAAAGGTGTTTGGCAAACAAACCCTATGCCTGCTTTTGGAAGTTTTTCTAAAGAAAAAGTGGGTCTTGCCAAATATGGCCTTATAAAAATATAAAATAAAAAAAATAGTAATATAAAAAAAATGATTTTTTTTTCTGTATACAACCCAATCCTTATAAAAATTGCATTTTATATAAAAAATAATTATAATTTTTAGCATTGTTTTAAAAAATACGTGTATTGTTTTTTCTTTTGCTTTTATTTTGAAAATTACAACAAGTTATTTAAAATTCCTTAAGTATTTGGCCAATATTTAAATAGCCCCTAAAATTTTTAATTCATGAGAATTAATAGTCAATATTCTAGTATAAATATTGAACATACAAGTAGATTGGTATTTAAATAACAGGAATTGACCGGAAAATTCTCATAATTATTTTGAATATTCATCAATTTTAATTGAGAGTATTTTTTCACCACAATATATGAGTTGTGAAAAATTCTTTAGTCTTCCAAGATAGGTGAACCATGTTAGGGCACCTACATGGATCCTTTCCATAAGAATTCATTTGGGCATACGAGCCTATGATAAATTCAAAATGCCAGATTTATTCTTAAGAGTAAATTTTTTTTAAGTCATAGACAGACCATCGGTTAAGAACCCATCAGAACCTTTAAACCATATCTAGACTACACAATGCAAGCTACCTCATGTAGGGTACGCTAAGGATGCTAATATCTTACATAGTCATAACCAGCCCCTCACCTTTGGAATGTCTAATAAAGACCAGTACACTCAGGTCTCCTAGCAACCCTGAACCAAACAACTAAGTGGCGACTCGTTGACCCTCAACGTCGTGCGCCCACGTGTGACAAAATGACTACTCTATTGGGGAGTTTTTTTTACAGTATTGGACTATGCTTTGTGAGGTTCTTGTGGTTTATGTGATTTGATGTATTTTTGTATGTGGCTTGTTTTTTTATTTTTATTTTATTTACGGCTTTAACATGTTTTATCCTGCTCATGCATGTATGTTGGATATGGATGGATGTTTTTGTGCGTCACTAGTTTATTTGTGATTTATCGTTTCGAAATGCACACACATAGAAACTTCAGGTTAGGTAAGGGAGTAACAACTTACCCTATGACTTTCAGTCAAAGTTTAAGTTTGTGAAACTATCTGAATCTTTGCTGAGTGCTTAGACTGATAATAATTGATATACATGTCATCTCATTACCTACTGAGCCCCTATATTGCCTTCACAAAGATGATCACTAGGATAACAATATACCTTTTTTAGAGATCAAATAGTAAACCGACCATGTCTTACGTAAAAAGATTAGAACCTACCTTTAAGGTGTATACTCCTTACATGTGCTTTGCATCAAGGGAAGCCTTTTATATAACATCTTGAGTTCAGGACTTACGAGTAACACAATGGCCGTCACTTATGGAATTTTCATTGTACAGTTTGGGCAAAAATCAAATTTCTTACTCATTATGCAAGAGTAACAATCATGTGTCATTTTTTGAAGGACAAGTTCATCATATAAAAACATGCTCATACATTTAACATGTGTGCTCACAAGTTGAAATATAGGTCTTTTGAATCTGGTTTTCCCTTAAAGAGCCAAGAGTTGTCAGCAATTGACAGTGTTAAAGAGGATTTGCTTGACTTCCAATCCAAAAGCATCGTTGTAGTTTTCTTCAATCTGGTAACAAAATCTTTGTTTTACCACTCAGCTCGAGACCTATGCACCGATGTCATTTATGAAGTTTTAATGTTTTCATCAATAGAGACCATGGGGAAATGTAGGCTTCCTTCCAAGGAGGGTAACAAGTTCACTTATGAATTCATTTGCACGAAGCTACACAACCAAAGAACCAAAACTATCTTTGGGTTCTTTATATAAAGCATGATAAAAAAAAATGAATATCATGTTTTCTTTGTTTCAATGACACTCTGAACCCCTATCCTGAAATGTTATTTGATTTCCTTCATGACCATGTGAAGATTGTGGCATTTATAAATCGAGTGTTACTTTACCACACATATCATGGATCATAATTAGGAAGAGACAAGAGGCTAAGGCTTAGACATTTAAGCTAGGCTTCTCAGCTAGATATTCCCTATGTTAGGTAGTTGCAGCCCTAAAAAGGAACACAATTGTAAAATTAGGCACTAAAACTGGATGGAAAACATCATTAAAGACCACTTGCATTATTCTTAATTGATTGAAGAAGTACAAGCTAGACATGATAAAGAAGATCTTGTCCCCAACCATCTCAAAAGAAGGTGCACACCCTTCAAACAAATCCTGGAACTCTATAAGAGAGTTCCTTAGAGCCTTTAACTACGCCTAAGAGCTCTGGACTTTTTCTCTAGTAATAAAGAGCTCAGCCCTCAAACCATTTTAAATGGCCTTTGCCTCAGGGATCGCTTATTTTAGGGCATCCATTTCATTTTGAGTCGTTTGAAGCTGCCTTTTAGTGTTGCCAGCTGAAGGACAACACCTTGCATGTTATCCTTTAAAGAGGTATAAGCCACCTTGAGGTCCCTCAGTTCAGCCTCCATAACAGCTTTCTCCTCTTTAAGTCGTTAAAAAGTAGTCTGATATGCCCTATATTCAATGATGGCCTCCCTTACATGTTTCGTCTTGGTCACCCAACACCTTTTAAAATAGGCGCACATCATAAAATTGCGGCTGTAACTCTTATCATGCATTAATAAAGATATCTAAATGAATTGTGAGAACCCTCTCTAATTTCCTCACCTCGAGGCTAGCCTCCCCAAGGCTAGACCTCCCACCAATAATAATTTTCATGGTCTGCCTTTCCTCCTCAGTTAGGGTGGGGAAAAAAAAAGGTTTGACCAAGGATGAGTCTAACAAAACCATCATTAAATCTTTATTCAGCTTCTACATGAATACCCTAGGCAGAGGTCCCAATAGTTATAGCCTCTTTAGCTAAAGTTAGAGGTAGAGATAAAAAGATCATCATCACTAATGAAGCCTCAACAAATGAGGTTAGAACACTAGTATCCACAGCGGTGGAAACCCTTTTTCTTTCTAAAGCAACAACAACACTCATAATTATTTCAATGAGGGTTAGATATGTTTGACCCCTAGCTAAAGGAGTATAGTTACCCCTAGCTTTTATTTGTGAGGGAGTCTTGGCTTTCACTATTGCTTCCTCAAGAACAAAGTCCTTATGAATGATATGCTCGTCCATGTTGATGGTGTCATACTCTATCTTTTTTTCAGTAACAGTTCCACTAACATCAAGAGATGAGGACCCTCTTCTTGATACAGACATACTTCCTTCTATAGACCTAGTTGAAATCTCATTTTCTTCTTCTTCTTCTTCTTCTTTGTTATTAACCCTAGACAAAAATAAAGTCAGATATGAATTTAGATGTATAAAAAATAAAGGATAAAAAGGTTGCATACTTTATAGCATGATCTGTTAATGCCTTTTGGCTATTTTAATGATGTCATACTCGGTTGAGGCCACTACCAATGCAACACACATTCTCTTTTCATTTGAGATTAGACGAGGCTTATTGTTCACTTCACGGGAAGGTACTCTTCAATAATAGGAAAAACCCCAAACTTATTGCATCTCATCTAGGGTTGACTAGCCTATTATACCTTAGTATCAGTCACCTCCTCCTCTATTTCTTGACATGTGTAGGCTTTCCCTACAGAGTCCATTTCATAACTCATGTAGGTTTGTTAACAAAGGTAAAGAACTAACATATATCATTGTCACCATTGATCTCAGCAACCAAATGGTAATAGGTCCAAAAAATGCTAACAATAGGTTCGATTCCAACAAGCCTAAGAAGTTTATCAAAGGTGTTGTAACCCATTTTTGGGTCCCCGCACAAAATACAAAAAAAAAATTCAAAATATTTTCAAAAATAATAGCAGTGAAAAGAGGATGTCAAAACGCCCAGAAAATGGTCAAAAATTGGTTGAGGAGGTTCAAAAATACAAAGATTGAAATTTGACAGTATATCATTGACCGGTGAGAGTCCTATTGATAAAGAAAATTTTATTTGAGGAAGAAATGTACAAAATCAGATGTTTATGGACTCAATTAAATTTTATTGAAGGTTTAATTGAATTTATGGAGGGTTTGATCGCAAGAAAATTGATTTTTAAGTCAATTTGGGTTTTAATTGGAAGAAATTAAAGTTCTGGTGTCAAATTATAATTTTTGAGAGTTGATTTTGTCAAATCAGGGGCTTAATTGCATATATATTGAAGTCTGGTGGCCAATTAGGGACTCGATTGAAGAAATCCAAAACCAAGGACCATAATGAAAAAGCGCGCAAAGTGAAGGGCTGATTTGAAATTGAACCCTTTTTAGGCGCCAGTTTTCGTTGAAATGAAACGGCGCGTTTTGGTCAAAACGGCGCCGTTTCATGCGTTTCACTGAAAAAAAAAAGGAAGCAAACGGTGCTGTTTTGAACGGCACCATAAGCCTTCTTCTTCCCCTGGACATACAGAGAACAGGGCAAAAAGAAGCATTTTCCCTCCCATTTTTTTATCCTTTCTCTCTCTCCCAAAACCCAAAAAACCAACGCCCCGACTTGTCCTTTCACTGACACCACCACGCCCTCACGCTAAAAGGGCCATGCCCTGCAGAGGCAGGGGCGGCTGTGCAGAAGCTGCCCCCATGCATGCCACCATGCCCTGCCATGAGAGGGCAGGGCAGGGTGGCCCTCACTCCCTCTGCCTATAAATACAGAGGGAGTGCAGGATAAAAAAAGGGAGGAGGAGAAGAGGGGAGCTGAAATGTTTTCGTTTGAAAGAGAAAGTGAGGTAGACCGAGAGAGAGACCGACAGTTATTAGAGAGAAAGAGAGGTGAGACCGAAGGAGTGAAACATCATGGAAGAGCAAGGGACCGAAAGTAGAAACTAGAGAAAAAACAGAGGAGACGTTGAGAGGGAAGAAAGGTTTAGAGAGAAACAAACGCCACCACCAGCAAACTAAAACAGCAACAAAAAGAAAAAAACGAAAAGGAAGCACGGGAGAATAGAGGAAGGAAGGGAAGGAGAAGAGGGGAGCTGAAAGTTAACGGGGAAAACTGAGACCAGAAGAGGAAGACACAGACGTTAGTGTCTCTGCACCGCAGAGAGGAAGCACAGCCGCAGTCATCGGGCTTCCCAGCTGCCACCGCCATTCCTGCCACCATCAACGCTGCCAACGCCAGTAGAACTAAAGAGGAAGAAGAGGAGCAGATTAGAGAGAGGGAACAACGAAAGACAGAGAAGGGATTGAGAAGAGAAACAAAGGAGAGGAGAGAAGGAAGGAAGACACAGTCGCTGTCACCGCCGCCTTCCACCACCACTGACAACCACAACCGTGCTTTCCCGCTCCAGGTAACTTTTTCCCCTCCCCCTGTTGTTTTTTTAGCTGTTCATCTTCATTTTGCATGCAGAACGTGAGCAATTCACGTTCTGCAGCAAAATGAAGATTAATTAGCTAGTTATTGTGCTGGGCACAGTAACTAGCTAATTATATTTTTGCTGGTTACTGTGTGCAGCACAGTAACCAGCCCTTTTATTGCTTATGGGCTGGAACATCAGCCCAGCCCACGCGGCTGGGCTGAGTCCAGCCCACAGTATATGGGTCGGGTCAGGCCCAGCCCAGGATGGTTGGGCCAGATCCGGCCCAGTTTTTTTATTTTACTTTTTTTTTGTTGAAAGAAAAATTCAAAAATATTTGTTTGTAATTTTACAAGTTTCCCACGTATTTTTTTTTATGTCATTTTGATTAATATCAAGCAATATTTTTTATGTTGCTAAAAATATAAAATTTGATATTAAAATACCCGGTTTTCGTCAAAACTTCTAAAAAATACAAAAAAATTAAAAAAAAAAGAAAAAATGCTTTTGTGCATACGGCCAAGTGTCTCAAAGTTAAAAAATCATAGTGTTTTTTTATATACACAAAAAAAAAAAACAAATGTTTTAGCATGCATTTTGGCTTTAATAACTAGTTTATTAAAGTCAAGAGAACATTGGCCAAAATTTCAAAAACAACAAAAATTTTATTTTGTTTGTCTTTTAGCATCTGGGATACGATATTACATGTAATACGTATTCCTGATCTTAAAACAATAGTGCTTTTATAGATATTAGAACGGTTAGGTTTTACTCCTTAAAGATAAGAACCTCCTTAATGAGGAGGGTTTTTCTTGAGTCTTAGATAGATAGGACCAACAAGTAGAAAACGCAACCAAACCTTAGATTTTGATTAGACAAATAAAACAATGCAGCTTACCTTAGGTAAGACGTATTTGGGGTGCTAATACCATCCCTTTACGCAATCAGTCTCCGTACTCGATCTCTGAGACCAGTTAGGGTTCCTAGTAACCAAAATACTAGGTGGCGACTCCCATTCCATTTTTTGCTGCTAAGAGACAACGAATTCCTTGTCTCCCCACATTTACCAGATATATATATCTATAGATGAGGGTGGACGATCGCCGCGACGCCGCATACGTGCGACAAAAGGCACCCAAAATCATCTATCTATTAGGATATAACTGACCTAGACTTAACCTATAATACCTTAATACTTCCCTTGCAAACTCGTGAATAGGAAGGTATACCCCAACTCATACATACAAATGAGGGTTGTAATTTCAAATAGATCCTAGGCAGAACCTAAGGTCTGTGGCTAATGCGCTCAACCCTAGCAGGCAAATAAGTTATATATACTCTCATAGTTATTGACCATTAATGAATGCCATCTTATGTACACTCAAGGTGCTAGGGGCATCATTCTTAGGAGCCTGAGGTAGCCCCTCCTCACGAGGTTTCCTAGCAATGGTAGAGGAAGAACTTCTCTAACAGGGATGGACGCTAATGCTCCATCCTTTCTAGTTTTGGGGCCTAGTTTGATAGACTTTTATCCTCTACTACTTCCTTCAGTTTTAGGTTGGAATCTGAACCTCCTCATCGAAGGCAGCAATATCATTGTTTCTAGGGTCAGATCTAACTTTTTTTGGATCCATTTTTCTATTAGAAAAGGAGAAATAAATTTTTGATGGGAGATACCTAAGATGATGGTTTCTTATCAAAACAGAGTGAAACTGGCTCGAAGAGTCTTCAACAAAACTGTTTTTTTTTTTATAAAGATTACAAATAGTGAAAGAAAAAAAAAATGAAAGCAAGAATGACTAAGGTTATAAAGGAAACAACTTTTCACCTTCATCATTAGATAAATAACCTTTCATATCATCTCAAGTCTCCAGAAATCTACTCAATTACTACAATGAATGCACCCCACCATTTTATTCCCCAAATGACATCTTTTTTCATGAAAGTAGGCCATTTGGCCACAAAGAATCCCATCAGTTCTGCGTGGGACAAACAAATCTCATAAGGAAGGTAAAATGTCTTTCATTAATCAATAAGGACTAGCCATCTGGCTATGAAAATTCTTAATAGTTCTATAGAAGACAAACAAATCTCATAAGAAAGGTGAAAAGTATTTCTTTAATGCTAATAACCTTTCAAAATCTTTATGTAATTAATACACAAAAACTTGGGGGATACTGATGGGTCAATGTATTTTTTATATGTTTTCTTAAGAGCCTATGATTAAAAAGACCAAAGGCATGATAATATCTCAATGTATCTATGCTTAGCAGAAACATCAAACTTATATTACATAGGCTTGACTTACTTCCAGGTCCAACATCCTTAGATTTAACTACGCATTAAGCCCAAATACAAGTGAGACTAACAAGATGCTAGACCTAACCTTCTTAGGTTCAATTACGTGCTAAGGTCAAGTGTATATGGATATGAGAAGTTGTCAAACCCAACTACCTTGGGTTTAGCTACGCATAGAGCCTAGGTGCATATAGGTCTAACAAGGTTTTAGACATATAAAGTTGATAATCTTTTTAGGGTCTATATGAGTCACAAGGATATGTTTGTTTATTCCTATGTCTTTTAACATTAAATATTAAAAGTCAATAATGATCATCTCTCCATATCTATAAGTGCATAAAAAGTCTTCTAAGGTTCTACTATATTTCTATCAATATTAATTTTATGTAAGAGATATTTATCCCTTATTAATACTACTAAGAGGAGAAGTTATTTCAACCATTCAAGCAATATGACAAAGTTTAGATATTGTATATACCATTTGAATTGTCCAGGCAAAGAGTTCACATTTTTTTTATTCTCTAAAGTATTCATACTTTTATTTTAAAGCATTTATCGTATACAACTAAGAACAACCACTTTTATTCTTAGAATTTAAAGCTTATTCTCTTATTTATTGCAATCTCTTATTAGAAGTCACTACCTTTATCATTGAAAGGTCCTTAAATCCCATTAAAATGGATTGTTTTGCAGGTGTCAGGTTTTCTATCACCAACCATCAACTTCATGAACTCTGGAGAAAGGAAAATTGAAGTGAATATGTTATTACCCACTATCTAAACACTAAAATAAATCATTTCTAAGTATATTGGATTTTTAGAACATCATCAATATTGATTTGTTTTAAATGAAGTGTTATACATGTAATATTTATATGTTAATTGTGTTTGAATTTTAAATTTGATAAATTTACATGAGATTGACAATGGTTGTGATGACAAAGCTACAAAGAAGCATGATGATCTTTTGATAGACATTGATGAGATTGACTCAGTGTCATTGATAATTTTTTCAAATTCTACTCATTTGGACAAAGAAGAACTCAATATGTTCATTGTACTATAGTGAAGGTGTTGACAATGATGTATTTATATGTGTTGCATTAGTTTTCCAGGTGCTTTTGCATCAAACTTGAACTAAAATGTTATGTGATCTTGAACTTTTCTGAACTTGGTTATAAGGATGTTGTTTGTGCTAGAGTGTTTGTCAAAACAGGATATTGGTAATTAATTACTTTACTCTTTACACTTGTAGCTTGCTCGATTGCTTTTGTAAGTAAACTAGGATGTTGTTCTTTTTTCTGTGTGTAAACTTTTTAGCAAGATGAATTAGTGGAAGGGGGTTTGAATTGTTTATCTTTTAAACCTAGATACGAGGGGATCCTAGAGTGATAAATCCCATTTTAGGGATGATTTTGTAGCTGAATGTCTTTTTTCTATTCTCTTGGGTTAACCGAGGACCTAACCACCCGTCGAGTCAACTTTTGAGTCGAGTTTAATAACCATGCATCAAATGCTTAAACTTGGTCTTAACTCAACCCAAGAAACGCCAAACTTGTTTTTAGCTCAACCCTAGGAAAGCTTCAAACTTGTTCTTGGCTCTCAACCTTAGAAACGCTTCAAACTTGTTCTTGACCCCCGAGACACTCGAACTTAACCCTTACTCTACCCTAAGGTGTATTGAACCCAATCCTAAACCAATCCTTATACTTTGAACTTCATCTATGTACCCTGAACTCATTCCTAATTTGATTATTACTGAAGTCTTAAATTATAAATTACTGGTGTAAAAACAAGTTTTGAAAACTTTTGAAACCCATTTTTTTGTTTTCATTTTTTTTTAAATTTATTGTTAGTTATCAAAACAAAAAAATTAAAAACAAACAAGGTTTCATGTCTTGGTTTATTTTTTTTGAAAAAAATATATGAAAAAACAACAAAATTATAAGAAAAACTAAATGATTGGGGGAAAACATTCTGGATTGCTATAATGTTTCTCCACATTGTGTTTTTTTTTTTACACCTGGTTTTTTTCGTAATGAGTTTTTTAAAATTATTTTTGTCGATTTTATTTTTAATATTGAGATGGCTGAAAATTTAGTTTTGTAATTTTTTTTCCTTTTATTTTGTCTTTCTATGAGGTTAGCGTGGTTTGTCAAGATAACCCTAGTTGCCTCAGTTTATAAATGTGGTGTGTTTTTTTTTAATGGTGTGGGGAAAAACACTGTAACTTTCCTTACAAAACATTGTGGATTACTATAGTGTTTCTCCATATTGTTTTTTTTTGTTATTATTTTTTTTAATTTTTTTAATATTGAGATGATTGTGAATTTAGATTTATAATTTTTATTTTTATTTTATCTTTTCTATGAGGTTAGCGTGGTTTACGGGTTTGTGGAGGTAACCTAGATTGTCCTAATTTATGGATGTGGTTTTTTTTTTAATTGAACTTGACTTTTTTATAATCTATTTTTTTCTCATATTGTTAAAAAAATAGTTTTAGAAAAAAACCATGTTATTAAACTTTATGAGGTAAAAAAAATTAAAAGATGTGGGGGAAACCATTGTTCACCTAACACCATTGCACTGTGGATTACAATAGTAATGCATAGTGTTTTGCTTTATTTTTATTTTTATTTTTGAATTTTTGTTATGATTTTTTTTTCAAATCTATTTTTATTGATTTTATCTTTTAAAATTGAGATTGTTGAGAATTTAACTTCATAATTTGCTTCCTTTTATTTTGCTTTTATATGAGGTTAGCATGGTTTACGAGTTTGATAAGGTAATTTAGGCTGCCTCGATTTACGAGTTTGGTAGGTTGTTTTGTTTTTTTTTTAATTGAACTTGACTTCTTATAGTCTATTTTTTTGTCATATAGTTAAAAAAATAGTTTTAGAAAAAAGTCATGTTATTAAACTTTATAAAATAACAAAAATTAAAGAGTGTGAGGAAACCATTGTTCACTCACACATATTGCACTGTGAATGACAATACTATCCACATTGTTTTTCTTTTTTTTCTTTATGGTTTTTAATTTTTGTTATGATATTTTTTTTAAATTTGCCTTTATCGATTTTATCTTTTAATATTAGGATGGTTGAGAATCTGACTACATAATTTCTTTCATTTTATTTTACCTTTCTATAAGGTTAGCATGGTTTGCGAGTTTGTCAAAGTAACCCGGGTTGCCATGGTTTATGAGTTTGGTGGGTGTTTTTTTTTTAATTGAAGTTGACTTTTTTATCGTCTATTGTTTTCTCATATAGTTAAAACAATAGTTTCAGAAAAAAAAAATATTATTAAACTTTATAAAGTACATAGTCCTATTCACATGTTTGATTGGTTAACTTGGTTTGCGGGTCTGACAAGTTTAGCTTTTTTATATATTTTATTCATCTTTAGATATTAGGTTAATTAAGAATTCAGTTTCATAACTAGTTTCGTTTTGCTTTTTATGAGATTATCGTGATCTATAAAAACATCTCGGTATTGGGTTGGTATTTGATTTTACAATCATCTATTTTTGTTATTATATAGTTAAATAAAAAATAGATTTGAAAAAAAAAATTATAATCCTATTGGATTTTATAACTCAGTTTATATGTTTGGCATACTAACCCGACTTACTTGATTCACAGGTTTGACGAGTTTATCCATCAATATGATATGTTTTTTATATTTTTGATTTATTCCTTTTTGATTTCATTATTTAATATTGGATTGATTGAAAAATAAATTGCATTATTGATTTTTGTTTGCCTTCTAGGGATAATTATCTCAAATAAATGTCTACTTTTAGGTTGGTGCTCAATTTCATGAGCGTTTGTTTTTATCATATACTTAAATAAAAAATATTTATAGAAAAAATATTAAACTCAATAGAATTCATGACACGGGTTACAGAGAGACGAAGTTAATCATTATCTCAATATTTTTTAAAAAATTATTATTTTAAAGTTTTTTTTAAACTAACTTATATTTTTATTGATTATCAATATTATATTTAGATTAATAAAATTAATTAATTTAAATCAAGTTAATTTTTATACAATTTAATTATTTGAATTAAATAAAAAATTGAGTTAGAAAATTTTAAAATTAATTTATACTATTAAAAACTTCTCATATTTTTAATATTTTTTTAAAATATTAATCCAACCCACACTACAGAACTGTTATTTTAAAAGGCGAATAGTAAACATGAATTTAGAT
>Ga0325402_1002562_pt1 | contig 15996 bp, 10 predicted proteins | sample PopdelMetagenome_22_FD_207212 | JGI IMG/M metagenome (GOLD analysis project Ga0325402, IMG submission 207212) | Populus deltoides microbial communities from Bellville, Georgia, United States - Xylem-PdKOR-R3 | ecosystem: Host-associated > Plants > Phyllosphere > Stem > Wood/Secondary xylem... | reverse complement strand
AAAAGTAGAGACAAAACAGGCAAAGAAAGAAACCCAAGACAGATGGAATGCCCGCATGTGAGGGGCAGCTACTGAGAACAACCGGAACTCAGTTGCCTTGTGTTCTGAATCCACTGGAAGAGCGAATCTTGGAGGCTGAGATTCCTTTACAGTGGCTTGCCCTTCTATCTCCATCTTCTTGTCTATGAAGGAAAAAGGGAAACACGGTGGGATGCTCCTAGTTTTCCTCTGTGCAGGAAAGAAATACCCGATTCCTTTGGTGAGCCTTTTCCTATTATATATAGTACTTCTGGTCACCAGCTGGTGGCTCTTTGCAAGTAAGAGAAGCAAGAGTATACATTGACCAGGCAAAGAATGAAATCCACGAATAGTGGATTTTTGGAGGCTGACGTTCCTTTTACGGTGGCTTGCGTGGGTGAAAAATAACGGGTATGCTTGGTTCTTAGTTCCTGTAAATTCCAAAGTCATCATGTTTGATTAGAATGGTAAAGTATATGTGGTCAAATCCAACCATCTGACAGACACTGGCGTTTGTCAAGATTGACATTATTATAGTTTAAATACATAAAATTACCAAAGGCTACTTTGATATTTAAACGATTAGAGGCATTTGAGCTCCAAGTGAGAAACTCGATCGTGGTTAATCTTTTACTATTATACTCTTTGTTTTACCACTCTTATCTACTATCATTTATTAGAAACTTACTGATTTGAGCACCGATGTGGCCTCTCTCATGGAACATGCCCATGAACTCTAGCTATTTTGTAGGTCTTGACCATCTTAATCGATCGATTAATTATCCTAATCTTTCACGTGACCATTCTCATGTACACCAAGATTCATGCATCAACATTCTAATCATAGCTAAATGATCTATCATCATTATTTTGATGATATTGACCGAATAATTATTGTTGTTGCTCAACTCATTCCCTATGCACGAGACTATTATCGTGCCACCAAGATTTATGCATCAATATTTTATCGTAGCTTAAACGATCTACCATTATTATTGACCCGCCTATTATTCCTGATCAATTCATTTTCTACACACGAGATCACGTATGTGTTCACCATGGTTTATGCTTCAACGTGCATTATAGAAATTCGTGTGAATTTATTACTTCACGCCACAGTCTATGACTTTGGCGATTGCGCAAAAGCGCCAACCAATGGCTCTTTGTAGCAAAGAAAAAGCAAGGTTTGGAACTTGGAGGTTTATACTTCCGCCGAGTCCCATTTAGTCCTATTCTACGGTGCCTCCTCACAAAACGAAAGGAAGTTAGACTACATGGAATTGAAAAAGGGTTGCTAGGCGCCAGCTGCCACTGGAAAGAGAAATGGAGGGAGCAAGTTGTCCTCCTGCAGCTACTACGTATTGACTTTGGGAATTTGGAAAGCGACCAAGCAATAAATAACAAGGAATCGCTTTCTTTGATTTGCTAAGAAGTCTTTGATAGTACAGGGACGAATCTGTACCGATCCTGTTCTTGTCCGTTCCTCTGTGATTTTCAAGATGAATATAACTTTTCACGCCCAACAGTGATTTCAGAGCTCGAAGGAAACAAACACGCAAATAACTACCTTAACCATATTGGGCATTCTAGCTACCTGGCTAGTTTCAAAACATGGATTTTGAAATAATAATTCAATCCTTGTCAGTCAGCATTGTTTATTTAAGTTAATAGTAGTAGTTCCATAAATTATTTGGCCAATAATTAATATGCGGTCACAAGTTTGTTTCACTTCATTGTTTCTTAGTGGTGACCACATTTGTGATATGCGCTTTGCCGGGGTTGGGTAGAATTTTCCAATATAAAAAAAGAATGCTATGGAAATGAAATCCTGAGAAACGAGTTATTAATTCAATTGATAATTTAAATAATATAATTAAAAAAATATAACAATAATAAATAAATTAGCAAAAAAAATAACAACTAAAAACAGGTGAAAAGAACTCAAACTGAGTTTATCCGAATTATTAAACAACTTAATGTTGAAAGGTAAAATTAAAAATAAAAGTTAAAAAACAACAAAAAAAAACTTAGTTAAGTGGTGTTGCTACCCATTTTCAAAACCCCAGAAAAAAATAAAAAGATATATACAAGAAAATATACATGAAGAAAGTCTAAAAAGAATCGCCCAAGTTTGTTGGTAAAAGACCAAAATATCAAGTAAAAGTTGGTAGACCAAAATATCCAAGATTAGCAAAATTAGCAACCTAATTTGATTGACAAAGGCCTCATTAGTGAAAATGATTTATTTTAGTGTTTAAGAACTTAATTGAACTTTTGGAATGTTTGATTAAATTTATTAAGGAATTAATCACAAGGAAAATCAGCTTTTGAAGTCAATTTGGATGTTAATTGAAACAAATCGAAGTATGGAGACTGAAAATAGACTTTGGAAAGTTTAATTAGTCAAATCAGGGGCTTAATTGCATAAAAATTAAAGTTTGATGAGCAATTAGAGACTTAATTGAACAATTCATGAACCAATGAACAACTTGCAAAAGGCGTGCGACTTCGGGGACTGAAATTAGTGAAACTAGGGGTCAAATCGAAGAAAATTAAAAGTTTGATGGTCATCTGGGGATCCAATTAAACAAATCAAAGACCAAAGACTAACTTGTAAAAGACGCTCAAATTTGAAGCTGATAATTGAATCTGGCAGGGATGTAATTGCATGAAATTAGAAGTTTAGGGAGAAATTACAAGTAAAATTAAACATAATTGGAAGAATAGGGATTAAATTAAAGATTGTCAAATCCCAAATCAAAAAACCCTTATTTGTAGGATTTAGCTAAAATAACGTTGTTCAGGATACTGTGCATCTTCTTCTTCAGTTTTTGGTTGATCAAGTAGGCATTTTCAGAATATATTTGGCATTTCCGACCACTTCAGAGTTTATAACCACCACCGTTCAACTAAGAAACACCTCATCTACAACCTTATTTCTTTGAAATCAAACATTTACATCCTATATTATCCATTGATCTTCACAACAACTTGTCCATGGTTATCCATCACTGTAGTTTCAATTGCTACGCTGATCGAGTTGATATTTTGAACGAATGAATGTGGAGCTACATACTTCTAAATTAAGCAAGAATGGATCTAATTGAAAGGCATGTCAAGTTCAAGTGGTCTCAGGCAATGTTGACGTTAGAGTTACTCCGGCTAAGCCACAAAATTGACCAACCCAGTCAGCCTTGATTAAGACATTCATTTGCAGAAAACCACCTAACTCTTTCATGTGTTTCCACTTAAAAACCCCTAGAGAGTTCTTATCAAGGGTTTAAAACTCTTATCTCTAGATCTAAACGCCAAAAACACCTTACCTTGGCCTTCAAATTTGTTATAAAACCATTGATTTTGTGGTAAAATCAGCTTAGTTTTGGTTTGTTAGAACCCTAACAAACTCATTTAGAAGCTTTGAATCCAACTATAAAAGGAGAGGTATCTAGGAGGAAAAGGGAGGAAGAAAATAAAAGAAATGGAGGGGAAGAAAGAAAAGAAAGAAAGAAGAAGAGAGAAACTTTAGCTAAGGTGCAAGAAATTCAATCCAGCAGGATTTCAAAGCTTGAGTTCAAGTTTCGCCTTGGTGGGTTTAGAGATAAGAAGAAAGACAGGCAGCAACACCAACCTACCTCCATTAAAGATTTCAAGCTTGGAAAGTATATTTTTAAACTTTAAAGGTGCCTGTTGGATCCAAAATCATTTTATTTATAGTGTAGTGCAATGTTTCTTAGTATAATGATGTGTTAGATATGAAAAAGTTGGTGTTCAAGCATGATTTGGTTTCAATGATTAATTTAGGTAAGATTGTTGTGATGTTGATTTTGTTGTTTTGCGAACTCCTTCAATTTCATTTTAAACTGTTTTTGATGCAATGAAAAGATGTTGAAGCTTGTTCTTTTGATAAAATAGAGTTTTTGGTTGATTTTAAGTAATATCCAAATAAGTGTGTTGAAACATGTAAGCATTCTGGGTTTATGAGTTTGGTCATGGTTAAAAAATTTATTAAAGGCCAGTTTTGGATTCAAATTTAATGAAAAAAAAACTTGTGATGATTTAGCAGTTTTGGACTTTGGATCATATGGATGTTTCTTAATTATTTAGTGTTATTTATTGGTGTTTTTTACTCAAATATGTTTGTCTATGATAATGTGGTTTGATAAGGTTAAGAACAATGTGTTTAGCAGCCTCAAATAAGCATTTTTGGGTTTGGTAGTAGTTCACCTTTTTTAGGCAAGTTTGAGTTTCATCCTTTATGTTCTTCCCATGAATATTGTCATAGATTGGTGTTTTTGACACGTTCTGTCTCTTTTCTTGGCATGTTTACCTTCGCACAACATTGTTAGCAAATAATCTAGGTTGTTTTTTGCATCAATAGCACGTTTTACTTAGAGTTTTGGTTTCGGACTAAAACCCTTTTTGATAAAAATCATGTTAATTTGATGATAATAAATGGATCATTGATTCTTGTTCTATGCATGATTGAGAATAAAACCATGCTTTTTATTGTTTGAGATTTGGTTTGGTTTGAGAGTTGTGTTTGTTGGGTTCTTGATGAATGCTCTTTATGTTCTTCGTTTTTCATGTGTTTGATCCATTTTGTTTGAAAGATTTTGAAGTTTTTATGTTTTTGACAAGGTTAATCTTTTTTTCAGTTTTGGGTCTTTGTTTTGATTTGTTTCCGGATCAGCCCAGCCGGGTGAAAATCGAGTAAGTCTTTAGGCTTTGTTTGGTTTTATTTTGAAGGTTTATTTGGTTTACGGGTGTATTTGGCAAACACCCTTAAGGTTTGTTTTGGGTAGTCTTCACTTCAAGAAAAAAAAATGTTTCTTTTGCCAAATATAGTCTTACAAAAAATACATAAAGATTAAAAATATATATATCTTCTTGTGTGTTATATACGGCCAATTCTCTTAAAAAATATATAGAAAAATCATATCTTTTTTTAAGAAAAAAATAAAATACATGGTATATATTATTTTTTTTAACATGCATTTTGGATTTAATAACTAGTTTATTGGATCCGTGATAATTTAGCCAATATTTCAAATACCAAATTTTTTTAATTCATGAGAATTAATGGTCAATATTCTGGTATAAAATGTTGGACCTATGAGTAAGGTTGGTATTTAAATATCAGGAGTTGACCAGAAAATTCTCAGAGTTATTCTAAATATTGAATAATTTTAAATGGAAGTATTTTTTTACCGCAATATCAATTACAGAAAACCCTTTTCATAAGAGTTTATTCAGGTACACGAGCCCATAATAAATTCTTAACACCAAATTTATTCACACAAATAAATCTCAATTCGAAGTTAATAAATAGACTATCGATTAGGAACTCATCAAAACCTTTAAACCACATTCAAAACCACACAATGCAGCTTATCTCAGGTAAGGTGCGTTAGGGGTTCTAATACCTTCTCTAGCCACAATCAGTCACTTACCCTTAGAATCTCTAATAAAACCAGTACACCCGGGTTTCCTAACGACCTGGAAACAAACAACTAAGTGGCGAATCCAACGATCCCCTGACGCTTTTCACCCACATGCGACAAACAAGGTTAATTCACAAACTTTGTGATTATGAACATAAGATTGAGATAATCTTATAAAAAGAAACACAGGAAAAAAAGTTCAAAGACTAATTCTTAATAAATCAAATGAGAAGATAACTTCACATAAAAAAATGAAAAGAAAAAATATGAATCTCAATATCTAGCAAATAAAATGTTGAAGGATGAAAATAAAAAAAAAACTCAAAAAAAGGTCAAAAAACTCGATCTTATCCCACCCGGGTCAAGATGCAAAATATCTTACCAAGTCATGATACCAAGGTCACCACATTCAAAAGCAAATTGAATAAAATTATAAAGCTCAATTATCGAATAACTTAAAATTGAAGGATGAAAATGAAAAAAGAAATTTAATTTAAAAAAGCAATGGAAAAACAAATATAAGTCAATATGGGTTAACTTGTAAACCCCATAAAAATAGGCATAACATTTGTATAACCTAATAGAAAGGAAAGAAAAAAAAATACAAAGACTAATTTTGAATAAATCAAATTTATTGAGCTTATTAAAAAATAATAAAGCAAAACTCTAAAAAAACAGGGTAAAAAAAACACATAAGCTTTAAAAAAAAAACCAAGCCAACCCGGACAAACCTCCTAAACTCAGTTTAATCTCTAAAACTCGCAACCCGTGAAATCCTTGACTCGGGTTCAATCAAGAAGATTAATTCTCAACCAATTTAATTTTGATATATGAAACCATGTAAAAAAATAGAAATAAAAAATATGAGTATTAAATTTGATAAAAAAAAAAACTCATGGAGTATAAAATTATATATAAAAAAAACAATCTAAAACATAATCCGAAATAAAATAAATAGCAATAAAAAAATAGGAATCAAATTTGAAACATTAAAAAATGAAAAGGGGTAAAATTAAAAATATATATATAGCTTATTAAAAAAATAGTAATAAAAAAATAAGGACCATATTTGAAAGATTAAAAAATAAAAGAAGGTGAAATTAAAAAAAAAATTATAATTTTATACAAAATAAAACAAAGTAGTAATTAAAAGGACATGAACCAAATATGAAGGAAATTGAAATTGAAGGGGGTGGCGTTGATTTTAAGCAGGAGGGGGGGAGAGAGAGAGAGAGAGAAACAAAAAGAAAAGGAAATGGTGATTGGTGCCAACTTAAAGCACATATTGTACATGTGCCACATTATCGCGTAGAGGTCATCGAGACCTTCCAAATACCGATTCAGAAAGCTTGAACGACACAGGGGATATCCATATGCGGGGGCATGCATAGCACATGCTAGAAGGTTTTTTTAAAATAATATTTAATATACATCAATTATAAAATGCTCCTACGTAACCTTCAAATTTACACAGGGGATATCCATATACGGGGGTATGCATAGCACATGCTAGAAGGTTTTTTTTAAATAATATTTAATATACATCAATTATAAAAATGCTCCTACGTAACCTTCAAATTTACAATAAAATCAATGAAAAATGAAAAAAAAAATCCCCTTAGGAGAGAGTTATGTTGATTTTGTTTTTAAAAGCATCAGAGTAATTATACTATTTTGAAGAAGAAAAATCAAAACGCATATGAGTAATTTAGGAGAGAGTTATGTTGATTTTGTTTTTAAAAGCATCAGAGTAATTATACTATTTTGAAGAAGAAAAATCAAAACGCATATGAGTAATAAGCATTTTTTTTCATTTTAGGATTAAATTAGCAATTTTAATGTGAAACTAAAAGTGAACCCTATAAATTTATAAAAAGCACTTTTATCATGTTGAAAAGTCATCAACCTTAACCCAAATGCCTATCAAAGTGTTTTTGGGTAAGGAGAAATTGTATCATCTTTAGATTTTTTTTGCAAATATATTTTTTTAAATGAAATTGCTTGAATGTATTTCATTTACCTTCATCGTTCCAACTATCTCGAAATATAAAATAATAAAAATCTATTTTAAAAATATAAATTAAAGTGAAACAAGTGTCGGTTCAATAAGTATAGAGATGACAATGAAAAATATAAACGTCCAACTTAGCTCAATAAATATCTTTTAGGATCATGTTGGAGATATTCTATCTTTAAACTTTCTCTCTAGAATCTATAGTTTGAGGACAAATTTGACATAAACCCTAATAATTCTTCTCCTTCCATGTATTTCTAGATGATTTTTAATGGGTTTTTAAAGAACTTTTTACAGCCTACAGAGTGATATGCATAGTAATTTAGACCATCAAACCAACACCTCAAATAACATCTCATTCAAAACCTGGCTAGTTTCAAGTCTTGTGTCGATTCTTGCTAGTTGTAATTAGGAATTAAGCAACAAAAGAATAAGAAACAACTATTATATAAATCTGATGATCAGTCGATCATAGTTGTTTACAAGTCATTTGGGTCGATATTGATAGTTTAATAAATTATTTCATTGTGATAATATGTACTAATGGCATGTTTGACAGGATACAATATATCATTTTCATCTTTTAGTTGCTTAACTTTCAAACATATAGTATAATGATTGATTATATACAGTGTATAACTAGTTAAGTGGCCCGTGCTATGCCGCGGACTCACCTTTTATTTTCATAAAAAATTTAGGTCATGATATTGGCAGGACCCATGGCTAGTTTCGGTCCTGCACAGCCAATAATCTAAGGCTAATTTGGGTTTTGCAGCTGCAAGACCCAAGGATAGTTGGGTCTTGGCGAAGCCCAAATGCCACGTGTACACTAGGATCTGCCCAGCACACAGCAGGCAGCCCAAGCACCACCTGTGCGATTGATCTGCTGACACACAGCCAGGCGGCCATTCCATTGGCAGGATCCAAGGCTATTTGGGTCCTGCCTGTGCAGGACCCAAGTCTATTTTGGGCTCTTCACAACCAATCACCCAAGACTATTTTGGGTTCTATAGAATGTGGGCCAAAGGATAGTTGGGTCTTGGCGTGCCCAAAAACCACATATGCGATGCGATGTGCCACGCCCCCAGGCAGGCAGCATAAGCGCCACGTGGGCGCAGGGGGTGTGCCCGGCCCCCAAGCAATAGCCCAAGCACCACGTGTCCCTGGGTGGTTTTTCTTTGATAATAATACCAATTTTTAAAAAATTATTAATGATGATAATAATAATAGTAATAGTAATTTTTAGTTTTACCTTTCAGATCAAATCTGTGAGTGTTTTTCAGAATTAAGAATAATTTTTTTTAATTTAGTAATTATTTTATTAATAATATTAATTATTAAAAAATAATGATATTTATAACACAAAAGATAATATTTTTAATATTAATATTTTTTATTATAGTAAAAATAATAATATTCATAACACAAATAATACTTTTGATATGAATATGTTGAATTATAAGAAAAATTATAATATTTACATCACAAATAATAATATTTTTTATATGAATACTTTGTATTATAAGAAAAATAATAATATTTACAACTCAAATTATAATATTTTTTATATTAATACTTACAATTGCTGATTATTTTTAATAATACTGCGTCGTGGACTCACCTTTTATTTTTATAAAAAAAAAATCTCATAAAAATTTATAATATAAATAATAATATGTTTTCAATATTAATAATAATATTTTCTTTCAAATTTATTAATTATTTTATTAATAATATTAATTATAATAAAAATAATAATATTTCTAAAACAAACAATAATATTTAGAATCCTAGGACCAGGAACCTTGGGTCCAGCGCCATGATCCAAGCGTCTGGTGCCCCTAATTGGGGCACAGCACACAGGCAGGTAGCCCAAGCGCCACATGTATGTTGTGAGTGCCCAGCCCCCAGGCATGTAGCCAAGCGTCACTTGTTTGTAGCCCAAGGGAGCGCGCCTCCAGCCTGGCACTTAAGGGGCATGCTAGCTGCAGCCTCACACATGCCCCTACAAAACAGTGCAGTTCACAGTGAAAACACTCACAGTGCATAGCACCCGCGTTACAGTGTAATCCACAATGAATTCATTCACAATACATAATAGCCGAAGCTACACTGATTAGTTTTAGTTATAATTATAATATAATAATTGCATTACGTACAAAGCTTAGCATGTATTGATCCACTGCTAACGTTATATTTTCTGTAGGAGTCGGTCCTTGTTTGATTAGTAATAATCCAACTACATAAAGGCAAAAGAGTATGTTGAGTCCATATTGGATCGGTAAAAACATTAATTGGTGCATAGTAAAAACACTATCTTTTTAGGTTTATACTAGATGGAAAGCATGCGCCATGCTACGGGCTGCTATGATTTTTTATCAAGGTAGAAAGGATGATCATGCGATAGCAATGCTTTAAAATGAGTAAAATAATCCAAGAATTATGTAAATAAAAGAGGTCACTCATATGTGTTGAAAGAATAATAATATAGAAAGTACACAAAATAAAAACAAGCATTTCATACTTATACTCACGTGATTAGTTTAATTTAATTAAATAATAAAATTCTTTTTAAAAATACTAGATTCAACAAAGGCGGAAAATAAAAATCTGAATTTACCAAAACAACTAAAAAATCTCATAGATAAGGTCGGCACTAGCAGATGAGGACACAGTTTTATTTTAAAGTAACCCGCACTGCACACCAAATTCTTGTGTTGGAGAACCATTGATAAGGACAGAGTTTTGAGGTTGAAAAGCACCAGAAGATGAGGCTCCTCCACTTCTCACTGAACCCCATATAACCCATAATTAATATCCACAAGGTATTCCCAGAGAACAGAGTCAAATGCCTTGTGGAAATCCACCTTAAAAATCATGCACGAGTGGCCTGATGATTTAAGAGAATGAATCACCTCGTTTGCTATCATATAACCTTCTGCAATTTGTCTTCCGGCAATGAAGGCTGCTTGGTTATCACTGATCAAGTCCTGCATGACACCCTTTAGCCGATTGGAAAGAATTTTAGACAATATTTTGTAGATATATTCCACCACTCACCATACTAATCGGTCTATAGTCCGAGGAAGTAGTTGCTTCCAGTTTCTTAGCAATCAGAGCTACATATGAATGATTAACTCCTCTTGGCATTCGTTCTGTCCTGAAAAATTCATTTACAAGAGAAAACAAACCATGCCGGACTTTCCTGTAAAATCTGAAGTTGAAACCATCTGGCCCCGGTGATCTTGCCCTGTCACAATCCCAAACCGCCTCATGCACTTCATCAAGAGTAATCGGTCTCTCTAAAAAGGCTGACTGGCCCGTACTCAACCTCCCGAAGCCCATATCCCTTATAACTGCTATTCTCATATGTGTGTTAAAATAATTGAGATAAAATATAAAAAGAAAGTTAGAATTTTCAATAATTTCTATATTATAAATGTTTAGTTTTAATTTAAATATAAATAAAATATATATAGATTAAACTGAAAGTACTTTTGAACATTTAATAAATAAAACTACATGTATATTATTTAACAATTTTGTCTGCTAAATAAATTGGTGAAATAAGAGGTAGCTGCTGATTTCATCTCACTTGGCGTTCTGTGAATCCTGTTTGCATGACGAACCTCCATGATGAACTTTTTACGGCCCCGTCTGTTAGCCATTAAGTGGAAAAACCTAGTATTCTGATCACTGAGACTACACCATTGTTGACGAGATACTCTCCACAATTTGACTAACCTCACCTAACGAGGTCTGCAATGGTCACCTGAATATCCATCAGTTTCTTCTCTTGATTCCCGTAGGTGCTAGTGTTCCATAATCTAAGTTGCGACGCTAACAAAAAAATCTGAAACTGGTATGGACATTTTCTCCGCTAAGAGCAACCCACCCATTGCCATAATCAACCGAGGTGACTCTGAACTTGGAGTCATCCCACTTGGCCAGTAAACCACCCGAACGCCCTACTGAGTCAACTGCAGTTCATTTGATATCTAAATGATTCCAGATTCTGTACACCATAGCATCAGTACAATTTTCCAATTTTGTTTTTAACAATAAGCAACAATCAATCTTATGATGCAAAAGAGACTTTGGCAAAACATTCATTTTCCCCAAAGAACACATACCTCTAATATTCCAAGACAAAGAAGTTATAAAAATTGAGGAAATAACTAATTGATCAAAGCAAAGGGGCAAGCTATTGAGCAGCTCGCCAATCCTCTTTCTCCCTTGTTATCTGAGTATTAATATCTCCCATGAAGCTATTTAGGTTCGTTCCTCCACCAATATATAAAGATTCCCAGCATAGATCATAATTCTAAGCTCCTCTGTTTGATCTGCATCTTCTATATTGTCTTCCCTTTTTAAAAAACGGACATTCCCCATCAGAATCCCCGAATCTGGTGTACTGTCTTCTATATCTTCCACTGAACCCACCCGCCCCGCGCCACCACCCCACCCCCCACCCCCCCCCCCCCCCTCCCAAACTACCATTTCCCTTAAGCCGCTTTATAATGCAGCCTTGACTGTCTTCCACTCTGTTACTTGGTTCAAGAAATAATGAGCTGACCTCGTCAACTTCAACAGGAGCAGCTAATTTGATTTTGTCCCTTGCCCTTTTAGCTGACTAGAAGGCTGACTTCTTGTTTCTCTATGCAGCCTTTCCTGATTTGCTTCCATTTCTTGGAGCTCATACGGGTCAGCTATGAGGGAAATAAAAGAAGCAAAGGACTGCTTATAGTTTCCAGCATATGGGCCACAGGGACATTCCAAAGTTTATGGTACATTATCCACCATATCAGCATGGGCCTCATCATTCTCTAATAGTGGTTCCCAAACATCCAGCTTATCCATGGACTCTCCTGAAATAAAATGCGCTTCCAAATCTTCTGATTTATCCAGCCCAGCTCTCTTTTTCATTTAGCAGATTTTGACTGCCAGATTTATATTTTAAAAGTATTTTAAAAAAAATTAAAATTTTTTATATTTTTCTTTACTTCAAATTAAAAAAATTTTGATTTTTCAGATCATTTTGATATGTTAATATCAAAAATAATTTTAAAAAAATAAAAAAAATTATTTTAATACATTTTCAAACAAGAATAATTATAATCACGCTCTTAAACATCCCGGAAAAATCTTTTGATATATATATACTCAACGAGTATATTACCCCCTTGACAGTCATTTTGATCAAACTCAGGGTTCATCTGTATCCGAGGTAATGAAGAAAGTTTAAGGGATTGGAGAGCAGGGGTAAGATCAGGCTTAGTTTCCTTGATGAGGACACTGACACAATAGCTACCTATAAAGAGTTTAACATATTCATATGTTTGCTCTAAATTTGTAGTTCCAATAAGAACTTGAATCCCAGCATAGTAACCCAAACCAGATCTCAGTGAAGCGAAACCAAGAATCCTGCCTTGATAAGCTAAGATAGATTTAATACTTTCTCATTGTTCCAGGCTATATTATTAGTAGGGCTCCAAGAATGATAACCCATGCAAACCTATCGTCTGCTTTATCCTCTCTAACCTAGGGTTTAATGTCACTGAAAATAGATTTCCATGGGGTGATTCATGTTTCTATCCCTTTCTGCATGATGTCGTGCTGTTGAAAGTGACGATTGCTTTCGTGGCGCCAAAGAAACGAAAACCAACCACGCCTTCCATTGATGTTAAGATAAATTGCCCAGTGTTTGCGTAGTCTACCCCTTCATTAGTTGTTCAAATAAGACTACGAACCAGCCAATTTCTGTCGTATGATGATGGCACATAAGTCACTGATATAATTTTGTGAGAGTCATCAGAAGGCTTTGCGTTTGACACCACAGCCGCAAAGGAACGCTCGTCTCTATAAGCCAGATTTGGGGGCTTAGAAACAACAGTTTTAGCAGCTGTGCGCATGGCTGTTGTTTATGCTGGGAGTATTTTGGTGGGTTCACCATCAGTTTGACGCTATATATTTTTTTTAACTTCTTTCTTGTAATCTTCTTTGCCATCTTATCTTCATTGATTGGAAGATCAATAATCTTCTTAAGAGGAAATCGAGTTCGTATCAATGGCTTAATTCAATTCGTACAATATTGCATCATATTTGACTATTTTGGGCTATTAGAATAGAAAAAATAAAATTTTGACTTTAACATATCCGCAAAAACATATCGGTATAATAGCACAGTTTGTGCTTGTCACAGGTCTAAAATGCAATATATAAAAAATCACAATTAAAAAACACAACAATAAATAAATTTTGCATTTACAAAACTTGACTTCTTTTTATGTTGTGTTTTGTTTGTATGTCTTACTTATTTCACGAGACTTTTTTTTTAATTTTAATTCAATGTTTTAAACGCTCTATTATTATCATATTTTAATTAAGTTTGGATTTTTACAATGTAATAAGTATTATGGTTTTTTTTTGTTTTAATTACTAATTAGAAGTTTAATTTGAACTATCATTTCGTTTCATTAGTTTTGAATAATATAATATTTTGAAAGATTATGAAATATTGTGTATTTTTAAATAACTTGTTCTCTTGATATGTTCGTTCTGAGATTTAGGCTGTGTTTGTTTTTCAGAAAGTGGTTTCCGAGAATCCACTCTCCAAACTTTCCTGTGTTTGTTTGCCATTAAGAAAGTTGGTCAACGGAAAACACTTTCCAGTCAAAGAAAAATTTGGCTTGGTTTCCAGGAAAGTGTTTTCCTTTTATTTTGGGCGGAAAAACTTTCCGGAAGTTGTAAAAAAATTAAAAATGTCATACTATTTGCTGATTATATCAAATTTGATCATCAAACTTTTGATTGCTATATATATTTTGTTTTGAATATTTATTTTTCAATTTCATCCCTTAAAATTTAATTTTTATATTAATTTTGGTTCTTATTTTTATAATTGTTATTTTCTTTTCCCTCATCATTTTTTAATTGAAATTTTTTATCTATTAAATTTGGTCCTTATTCTTTTGATTGTTACTTATTTTATTTGAAATAATGTATAAAATGTTAATTATTATTATTTTAATTTCTTCATCTTTCAATTTTTTTATTTTTTAAATTTGATCTCTATTATTTTGATTATTATTTATTTTATTTGAAATAATTTATAAAATTATATTTTTTTTTTTAATTTCATTCTCATTCAACTTTTTAATTTGTAAGATTTGTTCCTCATTATTTTAATAAACTTGAAAAAAAAATAAAACATCAGTAAGTTATTTTCCAACTCATTTTCCATGACATAACCAAACACTGGACAGTGTTTTCCAATTTATTTTTCATTACACTACCAAACATCGAAAAATAATTTACTTTCTAAAAAAACTATTTTTCAACAAACAAACAGTACATAAGTATAAATGGAATATCCTTGGTGTTGTGTGTGGTCCCGTACCATATAATAATAAAGGGTCCACATTAAATATTGTCATGAGACAGCATGGCTTGCCTCTTTAAAATTAAAATAGGTTTGCCACTGTAACGGCAGCAATTAATTAGAGCAAAATATAACAGAGAACACAGGAGAAAGAAAAGAAAAGGAGGCAGTTGAACGGTTTGTCTTCATTCTTTGTTTTTTAGCTCGTTAATTGTTGGATCGGGTTGAGATTTTAAGAGCAGTTTCTAGACACATTACTCTTCATTCTGAACTGTTGGATCGCTATCAGTATTGTGAGTTTTTCTCAAATATTTCTCCCTTAATCTTATTGTATTCCAAGAATAAATTGTTCTTGATGATATGCATGTTGTAGCCCTTAGTTAAATATGAGAAAGCACAATTGTGAACTCATTATTTGTTGATAGTGGAAGTTTTTAGGTGAACTACGGTCCCGTGATTTTTCCCGCGTCAAGTTTTTCACGTAAAAATCTTGATGTTGATTTGTGTGATTGTTTGCATTATTTTGTTGATTGTTTGATCCTAATTTTTATTGCACAGAGAGAAAAAATGATTGGGACTTGTGAATTGTGAATTGTGATTGGGCAAAAATTAATTTCGGGTTGTTCCTGGTTTTCCCAACACTTACTATATCGTTTCTACGTTGTTGGTCATGGATACAGGATTCGAGTCGTGACAAACTCTATTAGCAATTTGACACATAGAAATTACCAACATGATTGCTCATGAAATTTTCGTAGTAATTTTCAATTTAAAAAAAAATGCAATGAGCTTCCTTTGATCATATATGATTATGCAAAACAGAAACAAATAAAATGATTCCAGACTATTCAGCAAAATGACATAAACAAAGTGTCCTGCAATTTCAATGGCGGAAAAACTCGGTTGGTCTTAACATTTCCTTTTCATATCTTGCAAGGGCAGAGATCGCCTTTCTTTCTCTTACCTTGCAATTCGGATCCTATAAACAAAGTGTCCTGCAACTTCGCTGCTATCTTGTCCGCAAGATCTTTCAATGAAAGCATGCCTGAAAAACCAATGGGCTGTGAACACAAAAACATAGAATCTTGTGGATAAAAGGAGTAAAGGGCAAACAAGCATTTCGACACGCACACAAAGCCAAT
>Ga0325402_1002557_pt1 | contig 16020 bp, 3 predicted proteins | sample PopdelMetagenome_22_FD_207212 | JGI IMG/M metagenome (GOLD analysis project Ga0325402, IMG submission 207212) | Populus deltoides microbial communities from Bellville, Georgia, United States - Xylem-PdKOR-R3 | ecosystem: Host-associated > Plants > Phyllosphere > Stem > Wood/Secondary xylem... | reverse complement strand
ATGTGGAGGTGGGCAAGACCTCTTGCTGTACTCATTGCTATTCTCATCCGGTTATCCCAGTCTAGGGGAGTGCGGCCTGACCCTCGACTACCTGAAATAAAGACACGCTTGTTAGGACCCAAAATAAGATCTTAATCTAAAACTTGTCTACATGCCAGAAACATCATCTTTGTCACCATGCACGTACAATGCCACTCACAGGAATCCTAGGAGGGTGTTGAGAAGTGTGAAGCGTGTGATTTCGGTCTGAAATTCATTAAAATAATATTTTTTTAATTTTTTAAAAATTATTTTTAACCTAAACAATTCAAATATATATATAAAAAATATTATTTGAAGAACAAAAAAATCAACCCTTTGCTAACGCGGTTTCGGTTTCAACGGCGTTCACAGACAAAATGGAAAAGCAATGACACAAATTGCAAGACGTTACACGACATCCGCTGGTTCTTTTTCGGTGGGCAAAGAAATAGACCACGGAATATTGGTAGAGCATGGATTGTCCAAAGCACCCTTCACTTAAAATGATGGAAGGCCACAGATAAAGTCCAAGTCCCACAGAGGGGAAAAAAGACTACAAATAAAGCAAAAGTGACTACTACTGTACTAACTAGCCCATGTGACTGTAGTACTGGAAAAGTTGGGAGAATTCATGAACAGGCGTGCCAGACTCCCTAAAAAAAAACCTAGATTTTAATGAATACAAAGTACAAGAATTCTATGTTGGAAATTTTTAAGGTTTAGCAAAATCAATTAATACTCCAGTTTTTTGCATAATTAGCTATCTTTTAAGGACAATACTCTCTTAAGCTATCGTTAATGAGCTATCATCATTATAAATGCCTTGCCATCTCACTTCCAGTTCCTTCCTTCGAAGGAGAATCTGATGAGACGCTTCGGCATCTACCAAATAAAAAACCGCAATGATGTCGGTCGGTAGCTCCGTTGTCAATCATGGGGTGTCGCGAAATCATAAATGTGGCGACAATGTTGGTGTAGCATTGAAAAAAGAAGAAATAATAAATAAAAAAGCAGACAAAAAGACAACCATGACGCGCGCGCCAGCCTGCGTGGTTCGCACTCTAAGAATGTTGGTATAGTTCTATTTTTTTTGTTCTCTCCCCTTTTACCCCTTTGTTCTTGGGGAAAAGAGTACCGGTTCGACCGGAACATGGATGATGTTACTAACCATCTGCTCATAAGCCGCAGCTAAAGAATGTGCCCCGTAATTAAATGGATAATATAAAACGATTTGATTATAATTAATTAACTAATTAATTAATATCCCGGGAGGAAGGGAGGGATGCTCTGCTTTGCTACATTTGTTCCCTTGGATAAACTATCCAAAGAAAATAAATGTAATTCTATGACTGTGAACAGCCACCCATTTAGTCAAACAAATTGAATAAAATCTTTGACAGCATTAAGTGAGCAACATCCATTTTGAAAGCAAGATTTTGAATAAAAAAGGGGAAAAAAAAAACTCAAAGTAACAGTGAAAGAACAGTAAGGAAAAAAAAAGGCAAAAATTGAACAGAAGAAACTGTAGATGAAGAAATCAGAAACCATACCGTGAAGAAGAGCAGACAAGCTACCGACGGGCATGAAATCAGAAACAAGCAACTTCTCATCTTTTGAATAATAGTAAGCTCTTAATGGAACCACATTATCATGCTTAATCTTGCCCAAAACCTCCATTTGAGTCTCGAAATCTCTCTTGGTAACCACCACATCCTTCAACCTCTTCACCACCACAGTAGTCCCTTCCTCCAACACAGCCTTGTATGAAGTCCCCACACTTCCTTTCCCCAATACCTCCGCAGATGCCCTCAATAAATCCTCCAAATCGAAGCTGTAAATCCCTCCTTCGAAAAACACCAGCTTGTTCCTCTCAGCCTCCGCTGACCCACCAGTGATATCATCCTTTGACGATGATGTCCCTGCCTCCACTGCCACAGCGCGTGCCGCCGCTGGTGGCTTTGGGGTTTTCGCGGGCCGACTCCGTTGTTTCCTCCGGAGACATAAAATCAAAAAGAGTAACAATAACAGAGCAACTAAAGCAGAGCCCACTGCGATTAAAACAATGGCAACCGTGGAAAGTTTCCTGGACTTTTTGTGCGATGATGGAGGCCCAGGTGGGATTTCTGATGGGGACGGAGCTGGAGATGGGAAAAACGGGTTGCAAGGGGGTAATGGGCGACCACAAAGTTGTAAGTTCCCAGAAAAAGAGGCTGCAGGGAACTTGGCCAAAACTTGAGGGATTGAACCGTTTAGATTGTTGTTGGAAACATTAAAATCTGTCAAATTTAACAGGCTTACACTTGGCAAGCTACCCGCGAAATGGTTGTTCTGCAAAAGAAGCCCTGTCAAGTGGGTCAAATTGTTGACAGAAAATGGGATTGAACCGGTGAAGTTGTTTGACGAGAGATCAAGACGAGATAACCGAGTTAATCGAGTCAAGCTCGGAGGAAAATCACCCGTAAACACATTGTTTTGGAGATACAGGCTCCGGAGGAGGGTTAAATTAGAGAAATCTGAGGGGATCTCACCGGAAAGACGGTTTGAGCGAAGACTCAAGACTCGGAGCTGACTCATCCTGCCAAGTGTGTTTGGCGGAATGGAGCCTATGAGCCCAACACCGGGAAGCCGGAGAGAAAACACGAAAGATTGGTTAGCATCGCACTCGATCCCGAACCAGGTACAGACGGAGGCAGAAGCGTTCCATTGAAGGCGATTCTCGTGAGGAACTTTAGAAAGAAAGGCAAGGAGAGCTTGCTTGTCTTGTACAGGCTCAGAGTCAACTCGGCCATGACTCAGTAATAGCAGAAAAGAAACAAGGATGACAGTAAGAGAGTCAAAAATTAATGACATCTGATTGGCGGTACGTTTATTAGGAATTCTTCGAAAAATGACGAGTTAATAATGTTCGGTTCTTAAACAGAAAAGGTTGGTTTCTGGTCTCGGTTTTTGCTTGTTTTCCGGTGAGATTCCATGAGAGGAGGAGAGAGAAGAGAGTATAGATAGTACTGCTGGGTAGAGTACGTGGTGAGAGAGGGAGGGATGGAGGGGGGGGAGGGGGGGAGGGATTTTGTAGAAAGTATCACGAGGTTAAGCCTAGGGCAGCCAACAAGAGTGAAATAATAAAGCGGAGTGAAAATAACCGAAACCAGTCTTTGCTTGCTGGCTTAGCCGTCTTTAAACCCACCCGTGTTTTTTCCTATTTTCTACGTTTTTTTATTTCCACATGAACAAAAACAAACATATCACTAATTCTAGGACAACTTTTTATTTTTATTTATGATGTAAACAGTTAAAATCAAGAGAATTAAAATACTTTATTTTTATTTTTATTTTTTTCTTAAAAAATTATTATATATAAAAAATTAGAAAAATCTAGTAATATTGAATAGAAAAAATAAACCAGCAAAATTATTTCCTTCGAATAAAAATAAAAATTAGAAAAACATAATAATATATATAATAGAAAAAATTAAATTAACTTAGATTTTTTTTCAAAAAAAAATTTGCATCAATCTGTTCAGTTAAAACGAACTTGTTTTCAAGTTTATATCTTGGTCAGATATTATCCTTTACTATAAACATTATTTGTGTGTGAATCATCTCGTTATAAGTCTCTAGCATTTTTGTATGATGTGCTTCATCATAGATCCTTAATAGAATATCTTTATGTGAGGCATCTCCTTATGGATCCCATCACCAAAATTTTCATTAGCAGCAACTGACACATTTAGAAATAACACATTAATTCTTGGATTTTTTTCCTTAAAGGAGAACATCATCATCATCTTTTCCTACATAAACACATCATGTTGCATGAATCCTTGAGCTCTGATACACATCCTTTACAATTTCCAACCAAAACTATTAGGAATTGTTGAGCTTAATACCAACCAACACTGATGGAAGCAATGATAACTGGATTTATTATAAATCAAAACTCTCAAAAGATTAAGAATACTGAAGGGCTATTATAACCTTTTATATAGAAAAAAAAAATTATAAAAATCTAATTTTTCTAACATAAAAAAATTAGTTTTATTTTCTAAAAAAAAAAAACTCATGCATTAGCTTCATTACAAATGGAATCAAAAGTCTCTTTCAACAAGAAAAAAATATACAGATATTATCAACTTATTTTCTAATATAAAAAAAAAATTAAATTGTGAACGAAAAATTTCATACATGAACTTAATAAAATAAATAAAAAATCATATGTATTAATAAATGTTAAAAAAAGTTGTTATTGTTAACCAAAGACTAATTTGAGAAGTCAAGAGATAAATGCAAATTAAAATATATGATCTTGTGTTCCGGGGAATCTTTAAATTTTTTTATTTAATTATATGAAAATCATATTTTTTTTGCATGAAAAGTAATAATTTAAATCTCAATAAAATAAAATAATTTGTTAGGAATTTCCTTCTTTTTCTTATTAATATTTTTTTCTACATTTTTTTATTCTATGTTATTTATTTAATAAAAATCAAAAGTTATCATAACAATTATAAAATAAATTGGACAATTTGAAATAATGATAAAAAATAGTATTTATCTAATTAAAACCCCTTTAAATTATCAACACGCTATATGTTTTTACTAGAATATTTATTTTCTAGACTACATCATATTATAATCATAAAATTAGATTTTTATTATAAAAAATAATATTATGATAAATTTAACATAAATTTATTTAAAATATATAAATAATACACCATCAGTGTGTTGTCACAGAGAAATTTTTAATAGTATTATTAAAATCGATGGAACCTCTTGCCTAGCCATTTTCAAATTAAAATAATATTCAAAATATATTTTTAATTTATTTATTTTAATGAATTTTAATTAAAATTAAAGAAAAAAATAGAAAAATAGAAAAAGAAAAAAAAGCTAGGCACTTTGCCTAAAGGAAAGCCAGTCGCATGGGCTTACAAGGCTAAGCCCAATTATCTAGCCATATTATTATTTAAAATGAAAATGAAAGCAGACGAGAAGTTGTAAACTAGTTTTACTCTAACACCTCTGGTAATTGGAAAAGCATAGACTGATTTCTTGGCCTCAAAACATCTATTTTCAATTCATTTTCACTTATAAACATCTAAAAAGACATCACATAAATCTTAATAAACTTATATTTAACCTCAAAATAATTTTAAATCAATCAAAAAATAAAAAATCATCATGAAACTAAAAACATTCTCAAGCTATGATCTACTTTTCCTAACAAGATGATAATTAAAAAGTATTTAAATAAAACTCTCTCATTAAATCAAACTCAATGTCAGCCTGCTGTGGTTGCGGTTATTTTTTTAAAGTGTTTTTCACTCAGAAATGTATTAAAATAATATATTTTTTATTTTTAAAAAAATATTTTTGATATCAGCGCATCAAAATGACTAAAAACACCAAACAAATATTAATTTGAAGCAAAGAAAAAAAATAAAAATTAAATCTTTTTAAAAGAAATTTCAAAACGCAAAAACAAACAGGGTAAGATCAACATCTTTGATTGTGGAATTGTAAACAATCAATAACTTTCTCTTTCTTTTTCTATTTTTGAGAGACTCTTTCTTTCCTTACAAAACCCAAAAATTAAAACACAAAACAAATAAAGTGTACGAATAAAACGTTAAAAATTCAATAAATAGGGTTCAAAATTAAAAATAAAAAAATTATAGACTAATATTTCAAAAAACATGCCTCATCTACAATAAAAAAGAGGATGCATTTTTATTTCAGGGTCAAATTCAGTCGACATAGTTTATATTTATTTTAAACAATAAAATTAAATTTTATTTTACCAAATCAACCATTAACTTAATGTTGAGATGTTTTTTTGAATTGGTTAGAACTTAATAGCATGATAATATAAAAAAAACTATTAGGGCTAAATCTTAATTAATATAATATAAAAGAATAAAATTTAAAAAAAAATCTTTGGTTACTGAATAGAAAATTCTTCAAGGATAAAAATAAAATAAAATTTATTGTCACAATTCATAGTATTTTCTCTTTAAGGCCACAATATTTAAACTAGGCCTTCTAGTTTTCTTTTTTAATTTAATTTAATGTGAATCACTTGAATTTTTTTTCATACTTTACCCATCTCAAAATTTTGTTTTTCTATCCTATATTTGTTTTACTCAGTCAAATAATTTGGATAATTTTTGTAAATTTAATTATTCAAAATTTTTACTGCTACATCATTAATTATTCTCTCCTGAAAATATTTTAAAATTTTCAAGTAAAGTTAAGTCCAATGAAGATTTCCACTATGTAGAATTATGTTCAAGAAAAATTATAATTACATTAGTTTTTAAAATTTATAGATAAATAAAAATAATACTCCAAGTAATTTAGGTAATTCAGATATTTGTTTTACCTAAATTACGTAAAATTAATTTTGGATAATTCTTTTAAAATTTTATAACTTATTATCCAAACTGAATTGGGTAATCTGAGTGTTTCAGAATTTATTTATTTATTAATTATATAGCTAAAAGGATGGGACTTAGTGAATTAGACAACTATTTTATTTTGAGTTTGATAAGCATGAGTGGCGCCAAAACATGTTATAATAACAAACTAGTATATTGCTCATGTTTTGTCATGGATTGGATTAATTTTTTTTAATGTAAAAATATATTAAGAATATGAAAACATTTTCTTCCTGGCTCAACTCTTTACTTCAAGTTATTAATTAAACCGTGTAAGAACTAACTTGATTTAAATCGATCAATTTTATAGGTTCAAATACAATATTGATGATCGAAAAAACATAATTGGATCGACCTCGCCCCTCTCCCCCGGGACCCGGGTCATGTGATTTATTGGATTTAAATACTTTTTTTATAAATGTTTGTTTATTTAATTACATGATAAAAATAGATACTCACAAAATTAAGCACCAACCTAAAAATAAAACACTTATTTGAGACAAGTATCCCTAGAAAGCAAACAAAAATCAATAATGCAGTCTATTTCTCAACCAATACAATATTAAATGATGAAATAAAAAAAGAATAAATTAAAAACATTTAAAAGACCAAAAACAAAAAAAAATCCTATCAGTGGGTAAACTCGTCAAACCTGTGAAACGGGTAAGTAAGATCGAAAACAAAAAAAACATATCCTATCAGTAGGTTAACTCGGCAGACCTGTGAATTGGGTAAGTCTGGCTAATACGCAAAACCTGTAAATTGAGTTATGGACTCCACTGGGATTATAATTTGTTTTTTTTTTCAAAACTATTTTTTATTTAATCATATAATAACAAAAATAGATGATTGTGAAATCAAACACCAACCCAATACCGAGATGTTTTTTTTAGATCGCAATAACCTTATAAAAGACATAACAAAAACAATTATGAAATTGAATTCTCAATTAACCTGATATTTAAGGATGAAAAAAAAATATTTTAGAAAATTTAAACTTGTCAAACCCGCAAACCAAGTCAACCAACCAAACCTGTAAACGCGTCCATGAACTTTATAAAGTTTAATAACTTAACTTTTTTCTGAAATTATTTTTTTAACTATATGAGAAAAAAGTTAAATTCAATTAAAAAACACCCTACCAAACTTGTAAACCAGGACAACTTAAGTTACTCTAACAAACTCATAAACCATGCTAACTTTATAAAAAGGTAAAATAAAAGGAAACAAATTATAAAACCAAATTTTCAATCATCCCAATATTAACAGATAAATCAACAAAACTAAAATTGAAAAAATATAATAACAAAAATTCAAAAAAAAAAAAACAAAACACTGTGGATTACTATTGTTATTCACATTGCAATGTGTGTGGGTAAACAATGATTTTCTCACACCTTTTAATTTTTGTTATTTTATAAAGTTTAATAATATAACTTTTCTTTAAAACTATTTTTTTAACTATATGAGAAAAAAATAGACTATAAAAAAGTCAAGTTCAATTAAAAAAAAAAAAACAACCCACCTAGCTTGTAAACCAGGGCAACCTGAGTTACACTAGGAAACTTGTAAACCACGCTAACATTATATAAAGGCAAAATAAAAAGAAGAAAATTATAAAATTAAATTCTCAACAATCTCAATTTTTAAAAGATGAAATCAACAAAAATAGATGTGATAAAAAAATCATATCAAAAATTCAAAAAGAAAAAAAAAAGAAAAAAGAAAGCAGAACACTATGGATTACTATTGTAATCCATAATGCAACGAGTGTTGGGTAAACAGTGGTTTCCCACACATTATTTAATTTTTGTTACTTCATAAAGTTTAATAATATGATTTTTTTTCTAAAATTATTTTTGTAATAATATGAGAAAAAAATAGACTATAAAAAAGCCAAGTTCAATTAAAAAAAACCCATAAGATCCATAAAATAGGGCAACCTAGATTACCTTGACAAACCCGAAAACCATGCTAATTTCATAGAAAGACAAAATAAAACGAATAAAATTACAAAGTTAAATTCTCAACCATCTCAATATTAAAAAATAAAATTAACAAAAACAATTTTAAAAATAATCATACAAAATAACAAAAGAAAAGGAAAAAAAAACATGGGTTCAGGAGAGAAAAAAATAATGTGGGAAAAACACTCAATCCATAGTATTTTGTGAGGAAACCCCTTTATATTTTAGCTTTTCTTATAATATACCATGCATAAATATTTAAATATAAAAAATCATCTGATCGCGTGTAGGTTTCGTTTAAGTCATATAAATAACTAATTAATTATATTTAATGGAAATAATGAATAAAAATAATTAATTTATATTAAAAGGTAAACCTTCTTATATTATTCTTTTATAAATAAAGCAATTAGTTTCTCAACTATTTATTGAGTTAATCGTTTATCATGTACAATGTGAAGTAATAAATAAAATTATTACTACATCTATAAAATAAGTATTAAATTATTTTATTTTAAAAAAAGTAATTATTTTTTATAATTTTATTGAATCATTTTCTTTTTATTATTTATAATTTACATAATAAAAATAATAATATTTTCAAGCTTTAAGTAAGAACAACTATTTCTATTTTTAAGTAATTACTTATATATTAATATATCCGATTAATTTCATAAATAATATTATAATTTAATTTTATGTTTTTTAAGTAATAATTTAAAATGCTCATTAGTTTTATACTTTTCAAATATCTTTTTTTGAGAAATAATTTATTTATTTATTTTTCAAAATAATTATTTTATTTTGTATTCATAAATAGATATTTTATTTTTTAATCTTGAAAATATTTAACGTAAGACTTTATTTTCGTAAATAAAAAAAGTAAAAGAAATCAAAAGTCCGAAAGAATGAAGGGCATTGTCGAATTTAAAGGAAATTAATGGAGGCTTTTTGAGAAGAATGCTTGCATATTTTCTTGTATTGATGTGCTAAACGAATACCCTTAAACCTAAAAAAAATGCAATTCCTTTTCTTTTCCATTATGGCCAAACGAGAAGGTTACTAGATCAATCAATGTGTCATTGTTCTATATTATATAAGGGTTTTTTTTTATTTTAAAACTATTTTTATTAGAAATTAGATCTTTTTATAGCACCAGGCTCTAATTTTTTTAAGGTTTTAAAGATGTTTATTAAATGTTTTTTTAATTAAAAAAAGGTTAAAAAAAAAGGATTTTTCACTCCTGAAAATACCAGCTCTAATGTTTTTGGTTATAGCACTCGTGACTGAATTCTGAACAGGCAAACAATATGTCACCTACCCTAATTTTTTCCAAAAGAAAATTAGAGTAGACAATAGGACGTGGCTTGATAAATTGATTTTTTTTAGGTTTTAAGAATGTTTATTCAGTGTTGTTTTTAGAAAAATAAGTAAAAAAAAAAAGAGATTTTTCACTCCTGAAAATACAAGCTCTAGTTTTTTTGGCTAGTACACTGGTGGTCGGATTCTGGACAAGCAATCAACACGCCACTTATCTTAATTTTTTTCAAAAAAAAAATAAGGTTAACAATGGGACATCCACCTAAAAAATATTAAGTTGGCTTAAGTATGTGAGCATACCAGTCCATGTTCCTAGGCTTTTTTTAAGCCAACTCTAGGCAACCTAGACCCATATGCCAAGCCTCGACCCTCCTTTTGGGTTTTGTTTTCTTTTGAGTATTAATTTATTCATGGTTAATTATGTTTTTGAGATAATTTAGTTTTACAAGAAAATAAAATAAAATATAAATTTTTATTATTATAAATAATATGGGTTTGTTATTTTAGCATTTTTTTCTCTTATTTATTTTTTTATTATTACATTATATCTTTTCAATTTTTTTACATATTTTTAAAGTATAATATTTTTAACAATCATAACTAAATTCTCACCTTATTATTTTTAATTGGATGATAATTTCTTATTGGTTTGGATTTTTAAATTTAATTTTTTTCTTAATTTTTATTTTTATATATGTGGTTTCTTTTTTTCAAGTAATGATATTATTAATCAATGTAGACATTTTTAACAAGTTTCATAGGATTTAATAGAATTAGTTGTAAATAATTCAAAAAAAAATTACAATGAAAAATTACATTTAAAATAAAATTTACAAGGCGAACATGATATTAATCTTTATTGATTAAACTCGTAGATGATTGACAAATGATCTCTTAACTAAAAAAATATATAGAAGTATATAAATTAAGATAGTTTATATATATATATATATATATATATATATATATATATATATATATATATCACCGCGGGTCAAATATTTTTATTTTTCATAAAAAAATTATATTTTTAATTTTTTCAAAGCATTTTTGTAGTTTAAAAAATTTAACAAATAACTTTTTTTATGCACACTTGGAATTAAATAAACTGAGAATTTTGTGTACTAATAAATAAATAAAAAATCATTAATGGCACCTAAAAACAAAACTTGAAAAATCAAGAGACAGATGTAAATTAAGATATTTAATATCGCAAGATAGGATATTTATCTGATCATGTTTGCTAATTTTTTTTATTAAAGCATTTTTATTTAATTAAATGATAATAAAAATAGACAAACATATTAAACTGATTAAATAAAATAAAAATATAATAAAAAAGAATAATATGTAAAGCTACACATAATAAAAATGTCATATAAAAATAAATACTTTTTATTTCAAAAAACATAGTTCATATATACAAAAGATAAAAAATAATTATAGATGAATCAATATAACATCTTTGCAAATTAAACGTATAACCAAAAAATCACTATTATTTAAAGGAGGTTTTCTAAACAAAATAAAAGAGAGGAGTATTAATGTGAATATAATTATTTTATATAAAAAAATAATAAAAAAAGCATTAATTGAAATAAAAAAATAGAGAAAAAAAAGGGTTAGGTGATGTTGGGTCTAGGAAGCCAGGCCAGCCTACCTAGCCCATTTCACTAGGGGCCACGTGATTGAGCCCTTTATTTTTAATCTGTACTTGGGGCGGATAACCTTTTTTTAAAATAAAAAAACAGCTGATGCGTCACCTGTTTTGCACAGATTCTAGCTACCACAGCTGTCAGAAAATTAGGATTTATGTTCTTTTGACCCAAAAACTTATTTTGCAACCCGTTTTTGATCTAAAATACCTATAAAACACAGAAACCATGATAAACCTATCAATTATCTCAAAAAACAACCTTAAAAATCAAACTCAACCCGAAACCAATAATCAACTCGAGCTCAGATTTATTCTTTCATGAACTTTTAAGGTACAAAAATATCTAATATAAACTCCACTTATCAAATGGAACAATTTAACACAACTATCTTCTATTTTGGTGGTCTAAATCGATGTTAGCGACTTGTTTCTCTTTCTACCACCAAAATCCAGTGATCTTTATCTCTCTGTCCTCTCTTAACCAGGGATCAAAAAATAACAAAAATAAACTTTTGTACCCAAATGGAGTTGAATTTCTAGGGATCAAGATTATATAATTTGTGTGATTGTTTAAGTTAGAGGACCAAAGTGCATCTTTTTCGAAACTTATGGTATGCCACTTATGTTTTGTCATGTTTTTCATTTTGGTCTCCTCTCTTCCAATCTCACCACGTCATAAGAATTCGAAATCAATTACTCAAATATAACTAAATCACCTAAAAACAATTTGAGAACCAAATTGAAAAAATATAAAATTTTGCACAATTCATCCATAGTAAAATATGAGAGGATGAACAGTAAAAAATGCACAATAAAAATCCCATACAGTATAAAGTATAATGAAATATATATAATCCATAAAAAAAATTGTATAAAAGTAGAATAACAAACCACATCATTAACCCATAAAAAAATCATATAACATAACAAGTTTCGAAGACCAGGTTTAATGACATTGACAAAAAGTTCTTTGGATCTAGATATATAACCCACAACATAACATAGAAAGTAACCAAGTTAATCACTAGATCATTTGAATTATATTATAAATATTACAAAATATGCTAAAATGCATAGGTAAAACACTTTAACAATACATAATGATCTATTTTTTTTTCAATTTTTTCCTCAAACTTTTTTTTTTAGTTACAACCTTTCAAAACCAAATTTTCTAACCAATTTGTTATAATTTGTTAGAGAAAGAACAACTTCAACAAAGAGAATCAAATGCTAAAATAAAGAAACATTCCATGACCAATCTAAAATTTGCTAGAATAAGCTTTATCTAGTCCACCTGTTTTTTGTTTTCTTCTTTCATCATCCCTATATTTTTTGTAATTTAACCTTGATTTGAAAGTTTTTTTTCCATATTTCAGTCATTGAGTTTGAGAGAGGAGAGATAAAATCATTGGTTTGACAATATTTCATTGATAAAAAGACCAATTCTATTGTCCGTGGGGTTCATTCAACAAGGAGGGTTCCATTATACTCTTGTTGAACCTCCATCTTACTTGAAAAGGTGATTAGTCTATGAGAAGCCCCCCCCCCGATTTGATTTTGTTTTATTGGATTTTTTTAGGTTTTTGGGTTGATAAATTAGTTTATTGATGTTCTAAAGATGTTTATTAGGTGCTTTTAAATGAAAATGAGTTGAAAAAAATGAATTCTTAGGTAAAAAAATAATAATCTGCCACCCTAATTTTTCAACAACCATTATGGTTACTGAATTCTGGGTAAGCAAACAACATTTTAACATCCTTATTTTTTTTTTAAAAAAAAATAAGGGTGGTCTGTCCCTTTTCCTGGTGGAAAACAAAATCTTTAGCATGTGAGTCTAACCTTACAAATTCATGTGTGTGGGCTTTTCTTTTACTACGTCATGTGCGTTGGGCCACCCAGTCCAAGGTGCCTAGCCTCTTTGTTAACTGTTTTTTTAATTTAAATTAAAATTAAATAAAATAGATTATTTAAATAAAAATGTGGGGTGCCTGACCTAACAGGTATTCAATTTTAATTGAAATCATTAAAAAAAATGATATTTTTTTTTACTAAAATAACATTCAACTTTTAGTTGGTTTTCGACTAAGATTATAACATTTTCTCCCTAATAATAGTAGGTTGTGTAACCCTACATAATATCTTTCTCCTTTAATTTTATTCAATAATTTTCCCGTGTGTATTTATTTCTATTACCGTTTAATTAAAAAGAATTGATTTCAAAAAACAAAGTTATTAAACCTAACTAGGTCTATAACTCGTGTTATGAGATTAAATATTTTAATTTACATCTATTTCTCGATTTTCCGGTTTAGTTTTCAAATGGTGTTAGCGACTTTTGTTTTTACATATATTGGAGTATATCATTCTTTATTTATTTAATTAAATATATGAATAAGTTTTTTGATTTGCAATAAAGATTTTTTTTTCTTGATGTCAGAAACGCATTGAAAATGTATGCACATTCATTTTTTGGTGAAGAACAAAATTTGATCCTACCACGACAAAACATAGATCAATTGACTATATTTTAAAATTATTTATTAAATTTTTACTTGCAAATACAAAACACATTAGTAATGTCTATATTTCCCACCTTGTAAAGAAAACACATAAGTTTTAAAGAAGGAAAATATTCCAATAGTTAAATTGCATAACATAGAGGAAAATAGTAAATGAAAATGAAAACAATAAAGTACCCTACAACAAGGATGAAAGACAAATGAGTTTGCAATAAATTGCAAATCTGGGCCTAGCTAGCTTTTCCATAGTTGGTGTGGCATATTTATATTGTTACAATATTAGAATTTCATCCAAATAATGCATGAATATTACTCATATCATATTAGCACAAAAATTTATTGATCGAATAGACGAAATAAGATGTTATTAGCCCAACACTATTATCATGCTTTTAAATGTATCGAACATGTCAACCAATTATACAATTCCAGGCCTAAGGCAGTGTTTGGTTGTGTGAAATTTTACAAAAGAAAAAAAAATGCATGTTTGAGTCCTTAATACTCCTTATAACATGTTTGGAAAATATTCCCTTACGAATCTTTGACAGCTTTTTTTTTTTCTGAATTTTTTTGTGGTTTGCCAAACACAACCTTATCTTTTCAATTTAATTCCATATTTTTCAAGGGACTATTTTGCAATTAATTTTGGGTTCCTCACATTTATTTTTACCCCCCTCATATTTAATATTTAAGATTGTGACCTATATGTTAGGCGTCTTTTTGGTATTGAATAAACTTGTTTTTTTTTCATAAAAAAACAAACATCTTTTGTTTTTTTTTAATACAACTTTATTTTAAATTACATATGGGTAAATTCTAGAATTTTTCATGCATATTTTATGTATAAAAATAAAAATTTTATTTTTATCATACTTTAATTAAGTACAAACATCAATTAATGAGTATCATAACAAGTTTGTGATTATCTATTAGGATTTAGCTAAAATTTCAAAAACACCATAAAAATCAAATTTTTAATGAATATTTAGGGAATTATTTTTACAATGGAATGCATATTCACGGTATTAAATTAAATGAATTAACAGAAATAAATTGTTAGGAATTAATTGTAAACTTTAATATTTAAGGGTATAAAATTACACTGTAAAGTATATCTTCAGGTATTAAAGATATAAAATAGAAATAAATACACCATTAAAATCTAGGCCTTAGAATTGTTAGATTTAAGCTTTATAAGGTAGAGAGACCTTTTTAATCAGAGGAATCTATCTTGAGCCTACAAAAATAAAGACCTCCTTAGTGAGAATGATTTACCTCAAATCCATAAGATAAAGACTTCCTCACTGAAGAAGACATTTCTTGAACCTTAGTCAGACCAACAAATAGAAATATGACTTGAAAAAAAAAAACAATCAATAATGCAGCTTACCATAGGTGCACTAGGGGTGATGCGTCTTCCCCGTGCACAACTAGTCTCTTTACCCAAAACTGTTGCAGACAAGTAGGTTTTTCAGTGACTATAATATTAGGTGACGACTCTTGAACCCTTCAAATAATAATTTCATAATTGATCCTAACACATCCAAAACCCCTCGATCCAGGTGGAAGATCTACCATTTGACAGTGTGCACGCCATAATAGTTGGGGTTCTTTATAACTAGTTGTGATCATCATACCATGCACTTTTATCTGTAAAATGGATACACGTATGGTTGTGTATGTAGTATTAATACACTTATTGGAATTTATAGGAATATACGAGATTGTACACTGACATTAATGGTGTGTCTAGATGCATATTTATGTTATAATGGTATGTTAGACGATGAGGGCCTTTCTCTAGGCATATCTACATTGATTGATCCACTATAATATATAAAGATGGTTAGTCTTCAAGCTCTTCACAACCAAGAAGTTGGCCTCTCTCTATAGCTTATACTAATTGTTCATCTAGTACAATAGAGATGAGTTTACTAATATTTTTATTTAAAGACATATTTTTAGTAGCTTTAAGAAAAAATATTTAATCTTTGTCCTACGAGGCATGCCAATCTATTTTTTTTCTAATTATATATTCTAGGACATAGCCTATAACGAATGACAATTACCTCTAATCAAACAAAATGAAGACTTTGATG
>Ga0325402_1002556_pt1 | contig 16024 bp, 12 predicted proteins | sample PopdelMetagenome_22_FD_207212 | JGI IMG/M metagenome (GOLD analysis project Ga0325402, IMG submission 207212) | Populus deltoides microbial communities from Bellville, Georgia, United States - Xylem-PdKOR-R3 | ecosystem: Host-associated > Plants > Phyllosphere > Stem > Wood/Secondary xylem... | reverse complement strand
TGAAATGAAGTGATTCCAGTGGAATTAAAAAGCTAACATCCATACCTTTCTGGAAATCTAAGGCAAGAAAATAAAATAAGGAAGAGCATGGAAATCGCAGCCTTCAAAGTCAAATCTCGCAATCTGCTAGTGTTGATGTTTGGCCATTCCGACTTGAATATCTGGAGTTACAAAAGTCTGATTGAAGCAAACTCAATTGTTTTGGATTCTTAACTCAAAGACCTATAAACGATCCAAATGTCAGCAAAAAAAGATGTCATATGTGGGAGATATGATTTTTCAAAGATGATAACTGAATTCTGCCAGCAAACAGGTTTCGTGAAGAAACGAGTCCAAATTACGTTCTGAAGCATCTAAACTGATATCCAAGTTTTTATTTCAGCAATTTAGCTCCTCTAAATTAAAGCTTGAAGATTTCATGCAAGGCTATTTCTCCTTTTTTTAGGAAAATAGTTATTGAAGTACTTAAATGTAAACAGTCTACTTAAGAGAGGACTATTTTGTAAAATAGAGACTAGGGTTTCCTAGGATATAAAAAGAAAAAAGGGAGAGTAGAAGGAGGCAACAGCCAGTAGAGAATAAACACAAATTCTCTCATCTACAAACCCTAAAATCATGCTCTCTTCAATCTTTAGAAGTAGTTCAATAGTTATGCAAGGCTAAGCTCTTTTCTTGGTTGCAAGGACGCAAAAACCTTCGGATTTCAAGAACCGTGAGATTTATTCTTCCTTTCATTTTCAGTTTATGTTATGAATGAGTATGATTGTTTTCCTATGCATATCCTATGATTGTTGTTGATGATTGCTAGAGCGGACTCTAAGTTATTGTTGTGAACAATCTATTGTAAGTTTAATATCAAAACTGGAGTTGTGATATATGAACTTGTGAAGCAACTAAGCTTGATAATTGTGGCAAAACTACGTTATTGAACTTAGGGAGAACATTTGAACAAAGTGACACAAGCTGCGAACAACTTGTATGTTAATCTTGATGAAATTATCTAGTTCTTAAAGCTGTCATTAAATTGAATCATTAGTGCGGACACATTGATTGTTTGTTGGTTAGGATTAGTTATACGGCGGATCCATTAATTAATCAACATTAAGAAAAGATAAAATTTCATAACATAAACTATAATTTTCGTTTCAAGGATCGGTTCTAATTTTCGTTGGTGAATGTGTGCTTGCAACCAAGGTTTGTTTTCTTGATTAATTTTGGTTTCAATTGATTTTGTTCGCTAGTTTAATTTCTTCCATAGTCTAGATCATTACAAATCAAAACCCTCCAATTGCATAACGTATAGCATAAAAATCTGAACTAAATCTTCCTCGTGGGATCGACCCCTTGCTTGCTCTATACTATCTTGTGTGTTGTGTTTTAAGCTAGGGTAATTAATTTGTGCGACCGCGACATCACAACAGTTTTTCATGTATGTTTATTGCCATATGGTTTGGATGCTTGTTCAAGGGAGCCTATTCGCTTTGATTTTAGGTTGTTCAAGGGAATCTGTTCCCTTTGTTTGGGTTTGTCTGTATATATATACTGCTGGTCTCCAGCTTGTTTATTTTTTATCTATACAATTCTTACATTTGATAAAAAAAAAATTTTAAACAACAATATCAATTCATCACTTATATAATTTCTTCAATTTTACAAATTAAAATATTACCCACTATTATTTCACTTATTTAAACATTAATTCATCACAATTACATAGATTAACCCAATCAACCTCACAACTCATACCATAACTATACACTAATACAATTAAATGAAATCTTAATACACTAAATGCATCAATTTAATTAAGAGAAAATGATTTGTTACCTTCTAACCCAAAGAAATAAGAAATGAGAAGCTTGAAATCACCACAAAAATTTCTTTTCTCCTTCCCCCTTATTTTCCTCTCAATGCCATCCCTTTTATAAGAAAAATTCCTTGTTCCCCTTTTGGGATTTCATTGTTCAAACCCTTCCTAGCATATTTTAATCACTAGTTCTACTTTTTTTTTTTGTGATTTGTTTTGGATGAACCTTGATAATTTTGCACTCAATTTCTTCTCCCTCTCAAGCCCTAACATGGCCGGCCAACATGCTCCTTTTTTCCACTCCCCACTTGTTTATATATTTACAAGTTTTTCCCCCTTTTCATTCAAGTACTTCTTTATTTTGTTTTAAAACTTTTTGGCCTAAAAGTTTGACTTATTCAATTTCATCCTTGTCCCACATTAACCTTATCAAATAATAATTTCCACTCCATAAATTTCTATAATTTTTTTTATTTATTTAATTATTTGTTGCCTTTTTTTAATGTAAATCAAAATACATAAAATTATCCGGAAGTTACATTTCTTCCCTTCTACGAAAGAAAATTTTGTCCTCGAAATTAAATTTCTTACCAGATTTTAAGAATAATCCTGGGTATTTGCTCCTCATTTCTTCTTCCTGCTCCCAGGATTCTTCTTCCAATTGTGAACCCCTCCACAACACCTTGGCCAGAGAAATCTTTTTATTTTTGAGCACCTTTTTTATTTAATCAATAATTCTCATAGGTTTGACTTCAATAGTTAATCCTTCATTAACTTCTATTGGAACTTGAGGTAGCAGCCGGGTTGGATCTATTTCAGCTTTTCTTAGCATTGATACATGAAACACATCATGTATTTTGACCAAATGCTGAGGTAAGGCTAATTGATAAGCTACTGGGCCGATTCTTTTCAAAATTTCATAGGGCCCGATGTATCTCGACGCTAACTTCCCTTTCATACCAATTCTTATCAAGTGTTTCCAAGGAGCCACCTTCAAATACACCCTATCCCCCACATTAAACTCAAGAGGTCTCCTTCCTTTATGGGCATAACGTTTTTGTTTGTCTTGAGATGTCTTCATTCGATCTCTTATAATTCTAATCTTCTCTTGTAATGACCCAACTTTTTTAAGGCCAAAATCGATGGATTTTGTTTTGTCCGATTCTGGATGTTTTTCACCATATCATTTTGCAGATTTATAATTGCATTCCATTTATTAACAAGGCACAATCCACGTAGGATAATGTAAATCAAAATTCTCATAAAACGATTCTCAATACACATGCCCATATTATTATATTTTCATACTCATAGGTTTGCATTACATCATATTGACATACTCACAAATTCACATTCCTATTCTACTTTCACTAACATCATGAGTTCATACAAGAGTGCCGAACAACAAGTTACACAATTAATACTTTTGTTATCCTGACCTCATATAATTTCACAACATGACATTCTCGTAAAATGAATACCTCATATGTATATTCATATACATCATATCAACTTGTTCGCACATTCACATTTGTGTTCCATTTCAATTTTTCATTACTAGTCTCTATAAAAGGGTCGGACGACAAATTGAGTGATTAACACATCCATTCATATAGAACTCATATCACCCATAACATGTGAATATATAGTTCTTTTCAAAATGTGTGAGCTGCGAAATGGATTTTCCTACGCACCATGTTGGTATGATGTCCCTGTTATAACACAAGATAATTTCAAGCATTATAGGCAATTTAAAGAAACATAATAAAGCAATATTAGCGTTACATTTCATTCACGGATCAAAAGAGCGTAATTCTATTATTTATCCTTACTTACGTAAATACCATCATTAATAATTCATCAATTACCGAGGCTAATTACAATACTCAAACCCGATCATTCATCTCGAATATTGTTAGCTGAACTAACATTATTCTCTGTTTAAAGCATAACAATCATAGTTCTTTCGTATACTTAGTATATAAAAAACCTAGTATATATGAACACATCAATTCTTGAAAACTAATTCATAACTCTCAAATTCGGCTATCCTCTTAGGATGCCATTAGCCGAAGTTAATCGTTTATTCATCCCGGTCATCCATTTAGGATGCTATTAGCCAAAGCTAGTCATTTATTTAGTCGAAGCTAATCATTTATTCATGCCGGATATCCACTTTGGATGCCATTAGCCATAGCTAATCATTTGTTCATCCCAGTATCCACTTAGGTTGCTATTAGTCATAGCTAGTCATTTATTTGTCCCGGTCATCCATTCAGATGCCATTAGCCGAAGCTAATCAATGATTTGTCCCGGTCATCCCTTCGGATGCCATTAGCCGAAGCTAATCATTTATTCATCTCGGACATCCACTTTGGATGCCATTAGCCGTAGCTAATTATTTGCGAGTCCCGGTCATCCACTTAGGATGCTTTTAGTTGTAGCTAGTCATTTATTTGTCCCGGTCATCCATTCAGATGCCATTAGCTGAAGCTAATCAATGATTTGTCCCGGTCATCCCTTCAGATGCCATTAACCGAAGTTAATCAATCATTTATCCCGCTCATCCTTTCGGATGCCATTAGTCGAAGCTAATAAATGATTTGTCCCCATCATCCCTTCGGATGCCATTAGCCGAAGCTAATCATTCATTTGTTCCGGTCATCCATTCGGATGCCATTAGCCGAAGCTAATCAATCATTTATCCCGGTCATCCCTTTGGATGCCATTAGTCGAAGCTAATCATCAACCCATCAAACGTTCCAGAGGTGGTTTATGAAATCACTATAATATGGTAATATCCCTTGAATTGCTCATTGAAACAATTCATCACAACTCGACATTCACTGCAACATAATAGCAAACCCTTTGTGATGCTCATAAAGGCGTTCCATAATAGTTTAACATTCAGTAAACACAATAATAGATTCTTTTTAATACACAAACAAACATTCCATAACAATTTAGCATTCAGTATCATAATAGTACACCCTTCGTATTACTCATCCAACCATTCATGACAATTAATGTTCAACACAGTACAACAATGGATCCTTCGTTATACTCATACAACCATTCATCACAATTACATTCAATAAAATACAATAGTAGATCATTCGTAATACTGATACAACCATTTATCACAATTACATCCAATAAAATACAACAGTGGATCCTTCGTAATACTCATATTACCATTCATCAACAGCCCAAATTCATAGTCAATATAATATTCTTCGCAAAATAATAATATATCCACCTCAAAAAGGTCATTTCAGAACATTAATATTTTCCTCATTGTTTCAACATTCAACAAGAACCTGATCGACATTTCATAGTCGTTTTGACAATCATCAAGAATTCAATCAAACCTTTCATCGTCATTTCTTCATTCAACAAGGATTTAATAAAATATCATCATAACTAAATCATTTCAAAACATAAACATCATACAAGAAAATGATAGAAACCACACAATAATATATCCGTCTCAAACAGGTCATTTCAGAACATTAACATTTTCGTCATTGTTCAACATTCAATAAGAACCTGATCGACATTTCATAGTCATTTCGAAAATTATCAAGAATTCAATCAAACCCTTTATCATCATTTCTTCATTTAACAAGGATTTAATAAAATATTATCATAAGTAAATCATTTCAAAACATAAATATCATACGAGAAAATGTTGGAAACCACAATAATATATCCACCTCAAACAGGTCATTTCAAAAAATTAACATTTTCATCATTGTTTCAACATTCAACAAGAACTTAATCGACATTTCATAGTCGTTTCGACAATCATCAAGAATTCAATCAAACCCTTTATCGTTATTTCTTCATTCAATAAGGATTTAATAAAATATCATCATAACTAAATCATTTCAAAACATAAACATCATACGAGGAAATGGTGGAAACCACCTACCTATTCCACCTATGGTTTTTTCTTGTCTTGATGATGGTCCGATCCCGGCTGCACCAACTAAGACATTAATGCCAAATTAGTATTTTTGCATCCTCAAATTACATTCATCATCATTTAAGTGTTACACATTTTACTCCATCATACAATGAAATTGTTACAAGCATTTAAGTCATTTCTGACCGGGGATTCTATTGTAGAAAATCGGCAGCGAAAACTGGTTCGCTGCTGATTGCACAATTCAGCAGCGAAACTGCTTCACTGCAGGCTGCACAGTTCGGTAACGAAAATTGATTCGCTGCAGGCTGCACATTTTAGCAGCGAAAACTAATTCGCTGCAAGCAATTTAATTTCGGCAGCAAATGCTACTTCGTTGTAGCCAACATACTTTCAGCAGCAAATGTAAATTCGCTGCATGCAACTCAATTTCAGCAGCGAATTGCATTTTCGCTGTAGTCAATACACAATCGACAACGAACGCTGATTCGCTGCAGAACAACTCAACTTCAGCATCAAATGCTAATTCGCTGTGGTCAACACATTCTTGGCAGCGAAGGCTAATTCGTTGTACACAACTCGATTTTGGCAGCGAATCACAAATTCACTGCAGAACACACACTTTTGGCAGCGAACGCTAGTTCACTGTAGACAACTTAGTTTCAGCAGTGAATAAAAATTTCATTGCAGAACACACAATTAGGCTGCAAATCACAAATTCACTGCAAATAATACAACTTCGGCAGCAAATCATAAATTCGCTGCAGAACACACAATTTGGCAGTGAATGCTAATTCACTGCAAAGAACTCAGTGTCGGCAACGAATTTGTAATTCGCTGCAGATAACTCATTTCGTTGCAGGCAACACAACTTTGACATCGAATCACAAATTCGCCGCAGAACACACAATTCGATAGCGAATGCTAATTCACTGCAGACAATACAACTTCGGCAGCGAATCACAAATCCACTGCAGACAACTCAGTTTTGGCAGTGAATCACAAATTCGCTGTAGACAATACAACTTCGGCAGCGAATCATAAATTCACTGTAGAACACACAATTAGGCATCGAATGCTAATTCGCTGCAGACAACTCAGTTTTGGCAACGAATCTCAAATTCACTACAAAACACACAATTTGTCATTAGGTTCCGACAAGGTCACATGATTTCAGCATGAACACACACATACACATGCAATAATCAATCTCAACACATAAACTGTCACTAAATTCAGCAAAATACACACATGCAATAATCAATTCCAAGACATAATCTTTCATCATATTCCAGCAGCACATACACATTGAAACCATCGATTCCATCATATAATCTTTCATCAAATCCCTGTAGAACACACACATGCATGTTGTCCAACCCCATAGCTAAGGTCGACCCTCTTTGTTAGATGTTCTGGAAATTGGCCTCATTTCGTTTTTGTTTCCTTGTCTTCTTAGTTAATTTCAGTTTGCTTCACAACTAGCTTAGGTCTTAGGTCAATTTTCTTAGGGTCTTCTTCTTCATTTTCGGTTCTGGGTCTTAAGAACAAGAGGAAGGGAGTTTCATGACCCATACCTTTTGAATTTAAGTAAGTTTGAGGAAGGTTTGACAATATTCTTTCTCTTCTCCTGCTGGTTCTCCTCCTTCTTCTTCCTTTCATGTTTTCTAACCTTTTTTCCCTTCCCTTTAGGCAGTTGTCCAATCTTCTCTCAAGATCTCAACTTTGTCTCACACTTTCACAAGGCACTCTCTACTGGTTTGGTTTAGGTTTCCGTTGGGAAGGAAGAAGAGAAGAGCAACATGCAGTTGGATATGCAGCAGCTGCAGACAGCTTTGGGAAGAGGGAGGGTCACCTTCTCTCTCTCTCTCTCTCTCTCTCTCTCTCTCTCTCTCTCTCTCTCCCCTTGCATTTATACTCCCCATTAAATGAGGTGGGGTGTTTGGGGTTGGTTTAGATGTGTTCTTGTCCCTGTTTTGGTCTGTCCAAAACTGTTTTACCCCTCCATCTTAGCTCCTTAAGATAGTCTAGTTTGTTTCTTAAACTTTTAATTAGACTCAGTTGCTGCCGATTCAAAAATCGACATAAAAAACTATGTCGCTGCCGAACAGAAATGGGCAGCGAAAAATGAGTTAGAAATTGGCAGTGAGAACTGCATTGCTGCCGATTCAGAAATCAGCAGTAAAAACTGCGTCGCTATCGCTTAAAAATCCGGCAACAAAAACTGAATGTCTGCGTTGCTACCGATTCAGAAATCGACAGCCAAACTATACCGCTGCCGATTCAAAAATCAGAGCCAAAACCATGTCGCTGCCGATTCAGAAATCGACAACCAAACATTTAAAAATCGGCAGCCAAAAACTTTGCCTGATAGCTGTTATTATAGGTGAATTCCATGAGAGGTAGGTGATCCTCCCAATTTCCACCAAACTCCATAGCACACGCCCTCGATAAATCTTCTAGGGTTTGAATTGTCCTTTTAGATTGTTCGTCAGTCTGAGGATGAAAAATTGTACTCATATTCAGTTTTGATCATAATGCACGTTGTATGATAGGCCATAATTGAGAAGTAAATCGAGGATCTCGATCCAATACTATTGACAAAGGCACCCCATGTAATCTCACTACTGCATTGACATATTGTAAACCCGAGAAAAAAAATCAAAGTTGGATTATATTAAAGAAAATAAACTAAACTAAAAGTTGTGGGGGTGAAATTATAAGAAAAGAAAAGAGGTATAACTTAATTATAAGAAGAAGAAAAAACAAAAGATGTGGGGGAAAAAATAATACACTTAAAGAAAATGGAGCCTAAATGCAAATAAGAATAATTATAGAGCATAAATACTCCTCTTCTCACCTAAAAAATCTGCAGTAACCGTAAGGAAAGAAAAGATGGAGTTTTTGTATCCATTTTTGCAAATCAAGAGAGAAACACTCAAAATTTCAAGAACCCATCCAAGATTAAGGATTAACAAGAAATTTTGAACAAGAAAAGAATAGGGGAGGGCCAGCTGTCATTAGAAAGAAAAGGAGGGAGTTGAAGATCAAAACCTTGATTCTTACCGAGTAAGGTGTTCTAAACATGGTCTTATAAGTCGTTTAAAAGTCGATTAGCATTCGCTGCCGAAATTGAGTTGTCTGCAGCGAAGTAGCATTGGTTGCCGCAAAACGTGTTGGCTGCAGCGACGTAGCATTCGCTGTCGCAAAACGTGTTGGCTGCAGCGACGTAGCATTCGCTGTCGCAAAACGTGTTGGCTGCAGCGAAGTAGCATTCGTTGCTGGAATTGTGGCGCCAGCGGCGAAACAATTTCGGTGCCAAATTGGGCAGCCTGCAATGAACCAGTTTTCGCTGCCAATTTCTACAATAGGCCCCCATGGTAGAAATGACTTAAATGCTAGTAATAATTTCATGGTATGATGGTGTAAAATGTGGAACACTTGAATGTGAACATATGAACTCTTGAGATAATTATGGTAACGAATGTGATTCAAAGATACAAATGTACTGATTTGTGACCATTGATGTCTTAGGTGGTGTAGTCGGGATCAGACCATCGCCAAGACAAAAACAACCCACAGGTGGAGTAGGTAGGTGACTTTCACCTTCCTTTTTCATAACATTGAATAATGAAATACTTTATCATGTGTCATAACCCAATTTTTGACCCTTTTATTTTAATTATTATTATTATTTTATTTACTGAAAAGTGATAAAAAGATGATGAAAAAATGATGATGAAAAACAAGTAAAAATAAAATAAATAAAGAATGAATTAAAATTTAGGTTAAGGGCAACATGATTGGAAGTTGAAAGATTTAATTAAACTCTTGACTAGTTTAATTAATCAAATCAAGGGCTTAATTGGAGAATTGATAAGTTTTGAGACTTAATTGAGCTTGAAATTAATTTAATTAATCAAATCAAGGGTTTAATTGGAGAATTTATAAGTTTTGAAACTTAATTAAGCTTAAAATTAATTTAATTAATCAAATCAAGGTTTTAATTGGAGAGTTGATAAGTTTTAGACTTAATTGAAATATTATCAAAGTATAGGGCTGATTCTGGTCAAATTTGCAAAAAATTAAAATCCAAGGACCAATGTGTAAATGGCGCTGAGGTGCAGGGGTTCAATTATAATTTACTCAAGGACTGAACTGCAAAAATTCAAAAACTTCAAGGACCAAATCAAATATAGCAGTTGAATGGAAAACGGAGCCGTTTCTCGGACAAAACTGTTCACTGTCCTATACTTAATTACCTTCACACAGTGCAGCACGTGTGCAGGACTTAGCCCAACAAGGTCACTGGCTTGGGCCAATGACCGGGCCGGGCTGGCTGGGTCTAGCCCAGCCCATGTGGGCTAAGTTGGGCCCAACCCAAAAAAATAATAAAATAAAAAAATATGAAATATAAAAAATAAAAAAAATATGCATGCATATATTTAAATTTATTTTTATTGGTTTATTTAAAGAGCTATAGTCAGCAACACCATTCATTTTTGTTTTGGGTTACGTAATACTTACCAACGCCAGAGTTGGAAGTATCCGTAGTCGAATATTCAGTGGCGCCAGAGTCAGGAATATTATAAACAAATCATCATAGCATAAGCGAATAATTTTTTAACAATTTAAGACAAAGCCAGCAATGCAGTCTACCTCAGGCAAAAAGTTTAAGGGGTGATAATATCTTCCTTTTTACGTAACCATTCCCGTACCATAGAATCTCTATTGACCAGTTAGGGTTCCTATTGACCATAATACTAGGTGGCGACTCCTTAAACAAGACATTTTCCCCTAAAAGAACAAGATGCTAGATATCTATTCTTTTTCCATATTTCGATCAATGATTTTTAGGGTCGCTGCAATGTCAGCTGCGACAGAATGACGACTCCACTGGGGACCTTAGGATTAAGCTTTGTCTTTTGTCTTATTTATTTTTCCTCAAAAAGAGGTGGATAATCTTAAAAAAGAAGTCGCAAGGTTTACTAGTCTACTCGAGCAGGCCTTGAGAGATAAATCCGGAAAAGCAATACTTATAACTCAGCTTGAAGATATGCATATAACTCATTTTGATCCACGGAATCTGGGGGAAAATAAGGTGTCATCTAAATTTCAACAAGCTATGCATTTCCAGCCAGCATACCCCTCAAGAATTTCGTCTACCATTGATTCTACCGAGAAAGAATCTCAAAAGGCAAGATGGTAAAAGAAGAGGGTTTAGAAAATAGACTGCCCTAGAAGAGAGGATAAGGGCAGTTAAGGGAAACCATTTGTGTGACCTAGTGAAAGCTGTCAATATGGGTTTGGTACCTAACATAGTCATTCCTAAGAAGTTTAGGGTGCCAGAATTCATTAAATATACAAGAACCCAATGCCCTGTAACTCATCTCAAGGCATACTGCAACAAAATAGCTGAGGTGGTTGATGATGAGAAATTGTTGATTCATTTCTTTCAAGACAGCTTAAGTGGTGCTGCCCTCACTTGGTATATGTGATTAAATAATACCAAGGTTAAAAAATGGAAGGATTTAGTTGATGCCTTCATGAGGCAATATAAGTTCAATATAGACATGGACCCTGATCGGTTAAGCTTGCAAGCTATGGAGAAGGATAGCAAGGAGACCATAAGAGAATACACTCAAAGGTGGCGTGAGGCTGCCTTACAGGTTAACCCTTATTTGTTGGAAAAAGGAGATGATCAACTTGTTTGTCAACACTTTCAAGGCCCCGTACTTTGAATACCTAGTTGGAAGCTCTGCGCAACATTTCACTGACCTGGTTGTTATAGCCGAGAGGATTGAACAAGCCATTGGGATAGGTAAGATTGCTAACCCAATTAAGAATAACAGTTTTGGCTGGAAAAAGGAAGGACACTGAAGGTGGTTGCCAAGTCACTTATCATCCCTATAGCTAATTTCTTCACACCAACTCCCAGAAATAAACTATCTTGAAGATAAAGCTTTGGTGATGTTAGGTCGAGAATGGTCTACATATGACTTCAATTGATTGTTGAAAAAATGCTTTTGTCGAGGAGAATGAATGATTGAAAGATTCCAACCCCTTTATGTGTTACCATGCTAGTATTCATAGCCCAAGATGTTGCTATAAGTTATTTATTGTTGAACTCCTTTTCCAAAGCTTCAATGAAATAATGAGTTTGTCATTCAATTATGTTTACGACCAAGCATTATTCATTTTCCTGAGAGAGTTTTCTTATAAGAACTCACAAATACACATTTGAAGCCTCGCGTGATTTCATAGACGTCATTCGTCTCTTTCCCTATTGAAGTTTTGAAAAATTGAACTTGCATTTTGATTTCAAAAATAATTTGATGTTTATTCAAAACAATAATTTTGACATTCTACTTATAAAATGACGCATGAATCAAGCAACTCCATCATTGAGGTGACTAAATTATAAAACCAAAGAATATTGGATAAAAAAGAAAAAATAAAAAAAGAAATGAATAAACACCCTTACCCCATGACTCTTGAATCATGTGTTTTTAAATGTATGAATAATGATATGTAGTGAACTCGTTGCTCATGACTCATAAAATGCATCTTCGCAAAGACCAGACCATCACACTGGATGAGGTCAAAGTTTATTTACCATAGCTGCTTGCGCTTGAAATGAGGAAAGGCCATCTTTGTTATCCCTTTCACGTTCTGAAATAAGTACATCCCTTGAGATCCCTTTTTAAGCCTAAATAATTTTTCTTTCATGAAAAAAAAATCCCGACTAGGATCACACCCCATACTGGGGGGGCAAGAGAAAATTTTAATGAGAAAAGAGAAAAAACCGTGAAAAAGCCAAAAAGGCATAAAGAGCTCAAGAAACTCAAATGTTAGGGGGCATGCCCAAATCACTAGAAAAAGTGACATCCAAGATAAAGTGAGTATGCCATAGCAAAGCAATAAAAAAGAAGAAGCGGCAAATCAAAGAAGAGCGGCAAAATAAAATATGAATGACGTTAAGAGTCAAACTGTGATAGTGATCCTCAATTTTTGAAACCCTGAAACACTCTTGGAGCCTTATGAATCCTTTTCTTTCATAGCCAAAAACCATAGCCTACGTTACGTCCCTATAGAAGTCCTTTCTAATCAAACAAGCAAGCAACCTGGAACAATAAACAATGCTCTCAAAATGCAAAGAATACTTTTCATAAGATTCATGACATCAAGAATAAACTACTCATTATTATTCATGCTAATAAAAATGAATGTTAAAAAAAGAGACAAGTTTTTCTCAAACAAAACCTCAAGCTTTTTCTCGAGCCCTTCAATTTAAAAACCTATAAAGGTCACCTCATGATGTATTTTCACCAAAGACCTCATTACCAAACATAAGAGCAAATAATCTCTTTTCCAAGAAAGAAAATAACCAAGGAGTTGCAAGATTTCAAAAGCAAATTGTTTTAGGCTCACATTAAAAAAAATTTTGTTTTCAAAATACAAGATCAAGATTTCAAGCTTTATTCTCGACCCATATCCTTCACCAAACTGAAAAGGAGAGAAATGAGAGAAGAGCCTCTTAAAACCATTATTTGTCTAAATAGCTGACAGAGCACACTTGGGAGCAATGACCAATATAAGGGGGCAACATTGTGTTTAGAAAGAAAAATTCTAGAAAAAGAGATGGTAATTTCCTTCAACTAGACAAGGGGGCATTTTGGTTTACAAAAGACAACTTGATCCTTTCAGCAGGTGACTGACACGATCAAAGAGTTAATGTCTTATCCCAAATGCAGGAGTGTCGAAGTAATAAATAAACCGGCAAGACCGGGGTCGAATCACAAAGAGGTGAATTGTAAAGAGAAAGATTTGAAGAGAATAATAACAGAAAAGGAGTTGAAGAGAGTTTTGGGAAGTGATATTGATGTAAGGATTAAACAATAATAAAACAAATGTCAAGGTTAGAGGATCCACTAATGGTATTTCAAATAATATAATATAAACTCTTTGTATTACTCAATTGGAAACCACACACAAAGAAGGTTCCAATCGGATGATTTATCGTTAATGACTCATTATATTAACATGATCATATTAATCATCTTATCTAAGAAACACCATACTTATAAATATCATCAGGCATTCATGTTGCTAACTTATGTTAACAACAAATCAAGTTCCTATCATAATAACGATATCGGTCAAAAACTATGAAGGATCAAGCATTTGATGTACCAAGTGTTATACAACACAAATCTAGATTAACCATTTAACAAGCAAGGTATTAAGAATTAGTAAGATAAAAAGATAAAACATGTCAATAACAAACTTTCTTGGATATAAACATCAAAGTCCATGTTGAGTTTATATTATACATATTCTAACACCATTAGTAAAACATTTTCACCTTGATATAATTAACTTAGCTAAACATAATGAAGAAGAAAAACATAAATAAACAACATAAGAACATAAACATGATATAAGTTAACTAAGTATAGGAAAGGAAATGAAAAAGCATAAACAAGATATTAATATAGTATGAAAGAAAACTTGAACATTACAAATATATAAAGAGAGAAAGCAAGAAGATGATTTTGATATGAAAAAAAATATATGACTAAATACATGGCAAATGCCTCCTTTTATAGGCTAAGATTCAGAACTATTGATTGGTAGGCAACCATTGATTTGGTGGCTGGTTTTTGACATTGTTGGCTGCTGGTTCTTGATATTGTTGGCAGATTTTTGATATTGTTGGCTGACCAAAACGTCATTGCTAACATCAGAATTCGAGCCATTTGTTCCATGAAAGCTGTGGGTAATTGTCTCAGCTTTACAACAAAAAAACCAGAGCTCATTTGAACTTCTAGAACTCAAGATATAAGCTGAAAACCGAATAGTGTTTGAGCTGTAGGACAGGTTCCGACTTCTCCGTTGTTGCTAAGATTTGAACTTGAAAATGGCATAATTGAGTCTTGAACTCTCATGAAAGTTTTAAGTCTATGTCTTATCTTTTTTTTTTTTTTGATCAAATGTAAGAATATTATAGATCAAAAAGGCGCTGGAGTCCAGCAATACAAGGAAAAAGGAACAAAGTCCTTTGACCAAATCAAGGGCAAGACAAGCTTGCTGGATATAAAATAAAGGGAACAGACTCCCTTGTACAAGTATAGGAACAAACTCCCTGGATTCAAAGGGAACAAGCTCCCTTGAACAAGCAAGTCATAAGGCAAAGCAAACTAGCATACAAAGAACAGCTAAAAGACCCAAAAGAAAACCAACAGCAAGAGAACTTGCAACCCAGCAGACGACATGCTTTCCAACAGCAGAAGCTGACAAGCCAAGCAGACCCACCTGCCGACAGCTCCCCAATTTCAAAGCAGCATCAGCCAGCTAAAGAAGCCAGGTGCAAAAGTCGTGGTGGGACCACACAGCAGGAATGCTTTGCCTGCCCAGCCAAGAGACAAGTGTCAAAGCCCTTAATCAGCCCGGCAACGAAGCCAGCACAGGGCTCAACGACTCTTCAAGCCAAGCAGGACAAACAAGCCAATGGAGTAGCCATGCTGACGCAGCTCAGCCATGCATAAAGAAAGCCAGCCATGCATGCACAGCTGCGCTTCCTTACAGGACCATGCACGATCGCCACATAGCACAAAACCTTGCAAAACCAAGGAACCAAAGCTTCATCCAACCCTCCCAAGCAGAGTGCCAGCCAGCATCACACAGCAAAGCATCCAACCCAGCAGATGAGCAACAAGCCAATTTGATCCGTTTCAACAAGAAACGAATTAACCAGCAACACAACACACAGGCCCCAAAACCTGCAAGCCAAAACTGTAGGCAGCAAACAAAGCAAGCCAACTAGCAGGCCACATCAAACAAAACAGCAAGCAAAATAGCCGGCAGAAAGAACAGCAATCCAGCAAGGAAAGAAAGCAGGAGAACAGCTAGGGAAACCCCAACAGTAGATCCAAAGGCCATCAGACCAACAACTGGAAGAATAATAAGCAACATAAAGAAAAGCCATCAAAATTACAGCAAGCAGAGACCAAAACAGGCACAAGGAACAGAGTCCTTGGTCAAAACCAGGGAGACATCATGTAGAGGATGAGGAAGCAGAGGCTATGTTGCCCAGAGACACAGCCGAAGAGGAATTATTGGAAGAGCGAGTCTTCCATAAGGCCTTCCCTGATCGGCCAGTAGTGGCAGCAGCTTTACTCCTTGTCAAATATTGCCTCCTGGGCGGTAGTTCAGCAGTGGTCTCGTCTTCCACAGTCACAACCAGAGGAGATCCAGGAGGATGGTCACCAAGAGGACCAGAAGGTGTA
>Ga0325402_1002551_pt1 | contig 16044 bp, 6 predicted proteins | sample PopdelMetagenome_22_FD_207212 | JGI IMG/M metagenome (GOLD analysis project Ga0325402, IMG submission 207212) | Populus deltoides microbial communities from Bellville, Georgia, United States - Xylem-PdKOR-R3 | ecosystem: Host-associated > Plants > Phyllosphere > Stem > Wood/Secondary xylem... | reverse complement strand
ATAAAATAGTTTTAAAATACATGTAAATCCAATTATACATTTTTCAAGATTTTCAAATTATATATTTATCTCTATCCCTTTCTATTTATATTTATAGAGAAATTATTAGATATATCATGCTCTTCCCTCCCACCTAAATATGGATCCCATTATTAAAAAAAAATTACGTGGGAGAGGAGTGTATAGTTATACTAAATAATTTTTTTTTAGTTAAAAAATTAATGAAATTAATTTTATCACTCCATTCAATACATGAATGAAAAAGAAATTATTTTCATCATGGGCCAATCCACTAAAATGAGCTTTTCTTCCATACCCACAAACCCAAATTCGTGGCTACAATTTCTAAACCCTAACACAACTACCCTTTAAGCTTTAACCCATCCTCCTATATATCCTCTGGTAAACCCTATTCCTTATTTCTTGAGTCTCTAACTCTTAACACTTCGGCAGCCGCTCACTTAACACACAACCCCACGAATGGGTCGTGTAATTCGTGCCCAGCGTAAGGGAGCTGGCTCCGTTTTCAAATCCCACACCCACCACCGAAAGGGTCCGGCAAGGTTCAGGTCTCTGGACTTTGGTGAAAGAAATGGTTACTTGAAAGGTGTTGTCACCGAAATCATTCATGACCCGGGTCGAGGTGCTCCATTAGCCCGGGTTACTTTCAGACACCCTTTTAGGTATAAGAAGCAGAAGGAGCTTTTTGTTGCTGCTGAGGGTATGTATACTGGACAGTTTGTGTATTGTGGAAAGAAGGCTAACTTGATGGTTGGGAATGTCTTGCCTCTGAGGTCTGTTCCTGAAGGAGCTGTTGTTTGTAACGTGGAACATCATGTTGGAGACCGTGGTGTTTTTGCTAGAGCTTCCGGGGATTATGCTATTGTTATCAGTCACAATCCTGATAATGATACCACCAGGTATTACCCAACCCTTTACTTTAGTTGTTTTATTAAATTATTTCGTTGGTTTGTTTCATTTTGTGATTTTATTGCTGGGTTCGATGTTTGACAATGTTTTATAATAAATATGCTTTGGATCTGAATTGGGTTTTTGTTTTTTTTTTTTGTAATGAATTGAGAAGCTGTTTGTGTAAAGGTTATAACTTGGGTTGAGAAAGATGGTTAAAGTGGGAATGGTTTAGTGTTTTGATTAATTAGCTCAGGTATTTTGTTGACAATAGAATTGATTTTTTTTCCTATGAACATGCAGTTTCTGTCTGGTTTCGAAATGAAACTGTATCATTTTTTATTTTGTTTTTGCTATACTTCTAGTGTATTCTACATCTTGAAAGGTTATATTTGTATTGTTATTGGTCCGTTGATTGCTGTGTAGTGATTTGAATGTGGTTATGTGTAGTGTAATGGGTTTTGCATGACGCTGGTGAACCTTTTTCCACTAAATTTAACTTACTGATTTTACTTGCAGACTTACAAAGATGAACACTTGCAATTTTATGACTTGTTTTTTAGATCCAGCAACTAATTGATTTGAAAATAATGTATTCTGATTGCTGGTTTTGAATTGTTTTATCAATGGAATGATGCACATGTAATGTCTTTTCTGTCAAGTTTTTTCGTTGTTTTGAACTTCTTGGTAGCCTATATTTCATTTCGCTGCAGTGGTCCGAGTTAAATAATTCTGCCATGATGACTATCCTTTGTTTGCAAAGGACATGTTTTTGTTTTCGAGCTTGTAGATTTGTATGATTTTGATTATCTTGTTAATTTGATAAGATTGGTGACAAAGATGTAAGCCACCATGCCAGTAGTTGAATTTTTTTAGCATATTTGCATCTCTGTATGTAAATAGTTTTGCTAATTATATGTTGGGATTATTCCTTGCAGGATCAAGCTCCCATCTGGCTCCAAGAAGATTGTTCCAAGTGGATGCCGTGGAATGATTGGACAGGTTGCCGGTGGAGGAAGGACCGAGAAGCCCATGCTGAAGGCTGGTAATGCTTACCACAAGTTCAGGGTGAAGAGGAACTGCTGGCCTAAGGTGCGTGGTGTGGCTATGAATCCTGTTGAGCATCCTCATGGTGGTGGTAACCATCAACATATCGGTCATGCTAGCACAGTCAGGCGTGATGCTCCTCCTGGTCAAAAGGTTGGTCTCATTGCTGCTAGGAGAACTGGTCGTCTTAGAGGACAGGCTGCTGCCTCTGCCGCCAAGGCTGACAAGGTTTAATGATTTTCATCTGCGTCATTGTTTTTGGTTATTGTCACTGCCTGTTAGATTATTTCAGCACTTACTGGGATGTTTCTAATGAAAGTTTTGTTTGGATATTCAAGTATCTGACGTCTTTTGTTTTCGACTGTTTTAAGATAATAGATATTTTGAATTCGTGCTCTAGTTGGATTTTCAATTTTCTGCCTTGCATCTTATGGCATATAATTATTGCTAGAGTTTCACTCTGCAACTCAACCAGGCTGATTAGAATTTTTTCTTGAGGTCTGGTCATCTGGGGAACACTGTACGGTGATCCGTTGGTGGTGGTTGCTGCACGGTAACTGTAACCCCAACCCCGCGATGGTGGTTTTCTATCTCTTTTAGTTCCCCCGGCATAAATGAATCTGAGAAAAAAACAATACTCACTTGCTCTTATCAACCCTCAGCACAGCCATACCTGATGTAGGGTCTATTTGGGAATTTGGAATGTTGTTTTTTAAATTGTTTTATTTACTTATAAATATATTTTAAAAAATTCTTTTTATTAAAATAAGTATTTTTAACAATGATATGTTAAAACAATTCAAAAAAATAAAATGAATCTAAAAAAATACAAGTAAAAATTTTAAAAGTGTCGTTGAATAAACGGAGATGTAGAATAAGAGCCAACATAGCCAAGCTTGGATTTAAGAATGGTTGTTTTCACAGTCAAACTATAACTTTAATAAAAATAAAATTTCCTTTTATCTATTTTGATTTGTTTTCTGTATTTTTGGATTGTTTTGAAGTATTAGTGTTAAAATAAATTTTTAAAAATAAAAAATTATTTTAATATATTTTTAAATAAAAAATATTTTGAAAAACAATTTTTATCACAATTATTAGAATAAATAAGGGAGAGTTTGTTTTGTGGTTTAATTGTACTTTTAAAAATTTTTATTTTTATTTTTTTTGTTTATAGAATTGTTTTGATAATGTTGATAAAAAATAAAATTTATAAAATATATATTATTTTAATATATTTTAAAATAAAAAATATTTTAAAAAATAATTTTTATCACATCTTAAACACACCTCAAGAAAAAGAACAAGGTTCCTGTAAGGAAATTCTTTTGAAATCTTTGTGCTGGCTGAAGATATAGGACCATTTGATATAAGCGGTTGAATCATTGTGTTGCTATTTTTTATTTATTTTTACTTTAAATTAATTTGTTTTTATATATTTTTTAATTATTTTAATATCAAAAATAAATTTTAAAAAATAAAATATATTATTTTAATATATTCATAAATAAAAATAACTTTAAAATAACAACGTTTATCACATTCTCAGCACCTCATAATTATGTTGCTTCCGCCTTATATTTTGTTGTTCTCATTCTATATATCTTTTAAGGATCAATTTAACTGTTTTTAATGTGTTTGTTTATATTTTTTTTCATAATTAGTGTTTATATTTCTTTAGAGTAAAAGACTAATTAAACAATAGGTTATAAATTCTTATCTAAATATAAGACATAATGCCAAAATTTTTGTTTTGCTTTATATAATTAGTTAAAATATTGCTTGTGACCTTTTATTTTTTATTTATAATATAAAATTAGCGTTATTGTTTTTTAGATGTGAAATTGGGTATTTCTAAATTACTGATAAAAAAATTAACAATATTTACAAACTCAAATCCTCGACTGTGGTTTTATTGCGTTCTAAATATATAAAATTATTTTGAAATTTATTCAGTATTTTTACTAAACAAATTTATATCAATTTATTTTGAAATTATTACATATTTAGTATGTTATTTTTTTTATTTTTTCTATTTAAGTATCCTACTTTTATATTTTTGCTGCGTGATTGAACTTTTAGATTTTTCATATTCGAGTACTTTTATTAAATTCTTTCAAATATGCTAACGTGGCCACTAAATTAACACGTGGCATGTTGACCTGTATCCCGAGTATGCATGCATTTTTCACTTCCAATTTTGCGTGTTCTCATTATTATATATTTAGTGCGTGAATTCTTATTTTTTCTATTTAAATGTCTTATTTTTATTTAACGATCCTATCAAATATGCTGACGTGGCTACTAAATTGACACTGTGCTAACATGTATATTGGGTGTGCGTGAAAATTCATTTTTTTTTTCCATTTAAGGGCATCTGCTTCTTTTCTTTTCTTTTTTTTTTTTGGGGGGGGGGTGTTTGTATTTTAAAAAATAAATCAAATACGTGCTGGATATTTTTTCTATAGATCAAATATTTTTATAAATATTAAATCAATACAAAACAAAATACACTTTTAACATATGTTATTAGAAAAACAAAATACGAATAAAAATTCATAGCTTTGGTGATGAAAAAAAAGAAAAAGAAACCTCTAAACTTTTAAAACCAAGGTTTTCTAAAATAAGATTTTTATTTCAAATCATGTACACAAACAAATTCCTCTCTATTAAATTATATAGTGTTTGAGATTGTGGCAACATGACTCTATATTATTGGATGCTGATGATCCAATTTTATTGGATCTTACTGAGCAACACCATCCAATGCTAATGGATTTTTCTGGCAGCTAGACACTTGAGTTTTGCTAGGCAACAAGATTTATGCTATTGGTCCTTGGAGCAGCAGGACCTTGGAGCAGCAGGACCGACGCTAAGAGAAAAGCAATTCAATCCAACTCCACCAAATCTCAAATAAAAAAATTTATCATCGTCTGATTTTTTTATAATATAAAAAAAAATATTATCAATTTATTTTCTCTTTTCCATATAAAAAAAATTCAAGTGCATATACTCTATGTTTATAGTGTGGTTTACAGTGCAACGAGTATATATTAACGGTATATGCACAATGTTTTTTCTACCTTTTTTTTAAATATAATATAATTAACAGTAAAAAAAAATATGAGAAAAAAAAATCTTCATAGCTTTGGCGATGAAAAAAAAAAGAAGAGGAAACCTCTAAACTTTTAAAACCAAGGTTTTCTAAAATGAGATTTTTATTTCAAATTACATGCACAGACAAATGTTTTCCTACCATAAATCAGATAATATTTAGAATTGTGATAAGGATTATTTTTAAAATATTTTTTATTTAAAATAATATTTTTTGTAATTTATTTTTAATATTAACATGTCATAATATTTTTTTTAAAAAATTATTTAAAAAAAAACACACTTGATTGAAAGAACGGTTAGGAATCACAGATGCTGCAAACAAATCTCTTGCTGTCATAGATCAATTGGAGAACAGATAGCACTACCATTTACATCTATAAAAGATTCTAGTCTCCCAGCACTACCCTTTGTTGTCAACCCCTTTGAAATGATAAGATATAAACTCAAGACTTTTATTTAAAACATTTAATATCCCATTGATATAAACATTTCATTTAAAAAGAGAATTATACTTGAAATGACTAGGCCTTGATAATATAAAATAAATAAAAAGATGAAAAAATCTCATCTAAAAAAATAAAAATAAAAATAAAAACAAATTATTTTTTATGATTCTAATTAGATTTTAAAAGAAGATGTTTCACGGAAAGAAAAGGGAAAAAATAACTACATTTTATTTAAAAAAACTAATAATAGATCCACAATATAGATTAAGAAAATAATTTTATTTAAAAAAGCATTTTAAACATTTTTAAAATATATGTAAATCAGTTTTATCAAGTTTTAAAAGCTGTAATTTTGAATTGGGTTCTAAATGGTATTTTATATTATTTTAATGTGCTAATTTGAAAAAATAAATAAATATTATTTTAATATATTTTTAAATAAAAAATATTTTTTTAAAAAATCAATAACACACGCATCTAAATCCTCCTGTATTTATCTTTTATTCTTTTATCACTTTTTATTCATATTCATTGAAAATACTATATTTATACCCAGCTCTCTCTCTCTCTCTCTCTCTCTCTCTCTCTCTCTCTCACTCTATATATATATATATAGACACACACTAAGACTTTAGGGTTTCTTAGCTCTGGTCGCTGCCATCCCGCTCTTTCCCCTTCGGCGGCTTGCTCTTGCCTCCACCATTCAGGTAAGCATCTGCGCTGTCTGTCAATTAACCCTACAGTGCTTATTCTAGTGCCATAGATCTCTTCACCATGCCTAGCTAACCCAAGACCAGATATTTTAGGATTTTAGATCCCCATTACTGTCCACGTAAAAACTACCGCAATGTAGTTTGAACTCAAAACTCTATTTGCATGTGTTTGCATCCATTCAAATTTCAGATGTAAAACAACTACGCTGAAATTTTGAAATATCCCAATTTAGCTTTTTTTACATCTCCTGGCGAAGCTAATGTTTTGTTTGAACTGCGAAGAATGGTTAAAACTGGTTGGGTCGACATAATACAGTATGTCGAAGAGAGAGCAGAGCAAAAAAGATAGAAAAATTGAGACTTGAATGGGGACCAGAAGGAGTCCTAGTCATTTTTATTGTACTTTTATGGTTCTGTTGGGTTGGCGCTCCTAGTAACTATATTTGATATCCACTGTTGGCGGGGATTCTTGACTTGGGATAATTTATGGTCTCCTTTGTTCTTATTTTTTTTTGTTGATCAATATGTTTATGTGATTCATTCTTTTTAAACCAGCTAATTTGTGAAGAATTTTACAAATTTAATATGATTTTAAATTAAACAAGCAGGAATCTTGATCCTCTACTCTGTTTCATCTTTTTTGACAATTTTTCCTGCTTCTGTTGGCTGTTGCATGTCAAGGAAAAAACATAACCTGTGGGTTTATATGGTTTCTTTTTCTTGTAAAAATCTGAAGTTTTATTGTAAATATGAGTGCTAAGGTAGGTATTAAGGGGGTTTGTCACATTTGGAATTAAATTTGTATCGTTAATTTGGCATGCTCATTTGATGAAATTCAATTCTGTAAAATTAAATTTTTTATCTTAATTAAAATTAATCTCCATTGCAAAACCAGAATTAATTTATTTCTTAAGCTTAAAGAATTTAATTTGGCAATATGAATTATTTTTAACTAAACTAGTCTCCAATGATGGGGTATGAAGAGGTATCGAGCTTATATTATAAATATATAAATCATTTTATGACTTGTAGTGAAAGACTACTTTACTTATTGATCATTAAATAATCCTATATATTCTTCTCATATTCACTCTTTGCCACTTATTTTCAGTTACTCGCTTCACACACAACCAGCACAAATGGGTCGTGTAATTCGTGCCCAGCGTAAGGGAGCTGGCTCTGTTTTCAAATCCCACACCCACCATCGCAAGGGTCCGGCAAGGTTCAGGTCTCTGGACTTTGGTGAAAGAAATGGTTACTTGAAAGGTGTTGTCACCGAAATCATTCATGACCCGGGTCGTGGTGCCCCATTAGCCCGAGTTACCTTCAGACATCCCTTTAGGTATAAGAAGCAGAAGGAGCTTTTTGTTGCTGCTGAGGGTATGTATACTGGACAGTTTGTATACTGTGGAAAGAAGGCTAACTTGATGGTTGGGAATGTCTTGCCTCTGAGATCTGTTCCTGAAGGGGCTGTTGTTTGTAACGTGGAACATCATGTTGGAGACCGTGGTGTTTTTGCTAGAGCTTCTGGGGATTATGCTATTGTTATCAGTCACAATCCTGATAATGACACCACCAGGTATTACCCAACCCTTTACTTTAGTTGTTTTTTTTAAATTATTTCGTTGGTTTGTTTCATTTTGTGATTTTATTGCTGGGTTTGATGTTTGACAATGTCTTATAATAAATATGCTTTGGATCTGAAGTGGGTTTTTGTTTTTTTTGTTGTAATGAATTGAGAAGCTGTTTGTGTGAAGGTACCTGGGAGTGTTTTATAATAAATATGTTTTGGATCTGAAGTGGGGTTTTGTTATTTTTGTTGTAATGAATTGAGAAGCTGTTTGTGTAAAGGTTATAACTTCGGTTGAGAAGTATGTTTAGAGTGGAATGGTTGTGTTTTGATTAATTGGCTCAGCTATGTAGCTTCTTGGTTGCGTATGTTTCATTTCTCAGCAGTGGTCTGAGTTAAATAATTCTGCCATGATGGTTATCCTTTGTTTGGAAAGGAATGCTTTTGTTTTCATGCTGGTAGATTTTTATGATTTTGATTATCTTGTTAATTTGACAAGATCGGTGACACAGATATATGCCACCATGCCAGTAGTTGAATTTTTTAGCATATTTGCATCTCTGTATGTAAGATAGTTTTGCTAATTATATGTTGGGATTATTCCTTGCAGGATCAAGCTCCCATCTGGCTCGAAGAAGATCGTTCCAAGTGGCTGCCGTGGAATGATTGGACAGGTTGCCGGTGGAGGAAGGACCGAGAAGCCCATGCTGAAGGCTGGTAATGCTTACCACAAGTTCAGAGTGAAGAGGAACTGCTGGCCTAAGGTGCGTGGTGTGGCTATGAATCCAGTTGAGCATCCTCATGGTGGTGGTAACCATCAACATATCGGTCATGCTAGCACAGTCAGGCGTGATGCTCCTCCTGGTCAAAAGGTTGGTCTCATTGCTGCTAGGAGAACTGGTCGTCTTAGAGGACAGGCTGCTGCCTCTGCCGCCAAGGCTGACAAGGTTTAATGATTTTCATCTGCGTCATTGTTTTTGGTTATTGTCACTGCCTGTTAGATTATTTCAGCACTTACTGGGATGTTTCTAATGAAAGTTTTGTTTGGATATTCAAGTATCTGACGTCTTTTGTTTTCGACTGTTTTAAGATAATAGATATTTTGAATTCGTGCTCTAGTTGGATTTTCAATTATCTCTGCCTTGCGTGAATGCATTCCAAATCTGTATTATCTCATCTATATGGATAGAGTTTTACTCTGCAACTCAACCAGGTTGTTTACAATATTTTCTTGAGGTCTGTGCATGTTCAATCTCGATGGGGTAAATGTTCGATGGTGGCAATTGTCCTGTGACATTGTTTCCTTTGCGAGGGAAAACTGTATAGTAACGAAATCTGTTGGTGGTGGTGGAGGTGGCATGGTAACTGTAACACTGTAATGATGGTCTTCAACCCCTAACACAGCCATACCTGATGTAGAGAAGTTCTTCGAACGAAGGCAAGAAAAAGAGAAGGCCTCTTCTTCCTTCTTTGGTTTTAAGGTCCTTTCGAGCATATGGTTTCTCATGCCTTTCTTCCAAATCTGTTTTCTTGCTCGATTTTGTTAAATGACTTGTGCAAACATGGGCATGTTGATGAATTCTAGCACCAATATTCTGCTTGAAGGCTTGAAATCCTGCAGAAAGTTTGGCCGTAACCGAAGGAACGCCTAGACGTTTAACAGGCAACAATCCTTCTAAAATCTTGAATCGATAAGAACTGGGTCACCGTGTAATTAATCTCCAAATATGTTTGTGGAGGGGATCGTAGCTTCTTGTTGCTCCTGCAACATAGAAAAAAAAGTCATGCTTAAGCTATTTTTCCCCTCTTAGCAGTAAAGGAATCCTTTCCAAATCTTTCTGCTGATTAAAACTATAGAATGATGCTACCTCCACTTTTATCATTATTCCCGCGCTTTAATGTGCTTCTTTTTATAATTTTCCACACCATTAATTAGTGTTTAATATTTGTTTTTACTTTTTTAAAAAAAATTTGAAAAAATTTGAAATTTTTATTTTATTTTTTTACTTTAAATTAATGATTTTTTGATGTTTTCAAATCATTTTAATGTGCTGATTTCAAAAATAATTTTTTTAAAATAAAAATAATATTATTTTGATATATTTCCAAGTAAAAAACAATAACATCCACACTTCCAAATAGAATTACAACAAGAGGCATGTATTTTGATTAACTACATAATTTTTAATTTTTTCTTCTCAAATTGATAGCATGGGCTTGCAAGTTATAAATTTTTATCTAAACACAAGACACCATGTCAAGATTTGCTTATGATTGTTTTATAAAATTACTTAAAAAAAATAAGATAGAATTAATGATAATTATTGACATAAACTTGACTTTCTACTTCATTATAAATAAATATGATTACAATGTAAGATTAATGTTATTTTATTTAAGTGTGTTAATTTTTGCAGTCAATAAGAATAAAATTAAAAAAATAATTTTAGCTAATAAGAATTAAAAAAAAAAAAACAATATAAACAACACATCTACACTCTCGTATAAGAGGATACATTATGCATTGTCAATCCCCAAACTTTTTAGTTTTTTTAATTGATTATGTAATGGGCTCCATAATAAGCCCAAACATTAAATCGAGCCCACATGGTCAGCTAACAAAAAACAAGGGTGCACGCATCCAAAACCAGAAGTTCAAGAACTCGGAGGTATAACCCGTCTTGACCGACCCGAAAAACACCATCTTTCCACCTGAGACAAACCGCCAAAAATGGCTTGCGCAGAGAGCAATGGTGCCACCCTTCTCCATCTCCTAACCCTTCTATTACTAACAATTTCACTGCCCTATAAATCACTGTCCATTCGAATACCGGATCATGTTTCCACCGCCATTAGAAACCCGCCACCCGATTACCCATTAAAAACAGCAGTTTTCGCCCTCGGTTGTTTTTGGAGATCTGAAGCCGTGTTTGGTTGCTTGAATGGTGTTGTACGGACCACTGTTGGTTATTGTGGCGGATCCAAATTGAACCCCGTATACAGAAGCTTAGGTGATCATGCAGAGTCCGTACAGGTCTCTTTAAAAAAACGTTGGAAATCTGCTTTTGATTGTATTTATTTATTTTTCAGTCAATTTCTTTTGAAAACAATGCTTTATTAACTCAGCCTGTGTAGACTAATGCAGTTTTGTTATGTGTTGATATATATATATATTGATAATGAGAGAATTTCTTGTTGAAATGTATTCATTTGGGCAAATAGAATCGTGGGTTTTTGTTAGAACTTGATTTAATTCTGTGTAGTACAATTTTTTGATAAATGCTTATATAGATTTTAGACTCGGTCTGTGTAGAACAATGCAATTTGACTATGTTTTTTCGCGAATCTATTTATTGGGCCATTTGGAACTATGTTTTTTTGTTATAATTTGATTAATTTTAGGTGAAGTGAAAAATTGTTATATAGAGTCATTCTGTGTAAAATAAAGCATTTAGTTGGTTGGTGTTGTGGACCGCATTGTTATGATTGGATAGCATAATAGGTCCGAATGTGATTAGTTTGGTTTGCATGGAACAAGTCTGTGTATGAAATTTTGTGTTTTCTCGATTTGTTTGATGTGGGTTTTTGTTAATGTGTTATATAGGTAGAGTATGACCCGAAGGTGATTAGTTACAGTCAACTCTTGGAGGTATTTTGGGCTAGTCATGATTCAAGGCAAGTGTTTGGGCAAGGTCCTGATGTGGGTAATCAATATAGGTAAAAGGTCATGACTATCACTAGCATTTTCTTGTTTAATGTGATTAGTACTGTTTTACTGGTTAATTGTTGTGAATATAAATGTGCAGGTCTGTTATTTTCACTAATGGAACTGAAGAGCGTAGATTGGCTGGTGTTAGCAAAGAAAGAGAGCAGTTGAAGTTGAGGAGCAGTGTTGTGGTTACTCAAATTCAACAGCTTGGAACATTTTATCATGCAGAGCCAGAACATCAGGTTTTGTATTATTTTAATGGTGAAATGTGTGGGTTTCCGACAGTTTTGAAGCATTTGTTAGTTTAGATATACACTGTAGTAGTTGAAGTTCTAGAAAATGCTGGAAAGATTTGTGGCAGAAAGTTTGAAGCTTACTATAAGATTTTTGGACAGTGGCAGCACATAATAAACAATATAGTGTTGGTTTGTGTCATGGTTGTTGTCATGCTAGAGCCACAATTGTGGCCATGAATTTGTTGCTCACTGCAGGGATATCTGCCTGCTGCATAATAGAAGGATGCAATTAATCAACATTCTAAAATTTGCATTTGCTAATGGTTAGTGTATAACCTTTGTATAGTGTGCTTAAGCATGCAGTTCAACAGGGTACCTATAACTCTTACATAAGAACTTATAATGCTTTTGGGGACTTTAGATGCAGAAGCAGAAGGCTTCAGTATGTCTGTTTTCAGGGGCAGAAGATACGACGCAAGCTTGAGAAAACTCCTATTTCTGGTCTATACTGAGAAAATGTTCTATAGCCTCAACTGACAGTGTAAAATCAAGATTCAAGAGTATATATTGAGAAAGAAAAGACACTCATATTTGATTCTTAGTTGTAACTTCTGTTTTGTAATTCTTATGTTGTTTTGAAAAACATTCCATCCAAGTTAGTGTGTTGATCCATTAACTTTAAAGGTTTGGATATGTGCAGAAATTTGAGCTCAAGCAGAATCCATTTATTCGTCAGCTGATGGGAAACTTGCCTGAAGCGGACCTTGAGAATTCAAGTTTGGCAGCAAAATTAAATGGCTATGCAGCAGAGCTCTGCCCTCCACGCATTCAAAAGCAGATCAATGCAAAGATCAATGACATTCTTAGAAAAGGTTGGCCTGTTCTGAGAGATGTATAGCTGGCTTTTGGAGTAGATTTCAAGTCAGTATGCTTCAGCTGACAAGCTCCTGTACTCAATGCACTATTGCATTCTTTTTGCTGGGTTGGTTCATGCCAGGGCATAGAGAATCCAGAGCTGTGGATGGCACAAGCAAATAGACAGGGTAATTCTACATATGGCCTGTTCTTGATTCACTAAAACAATATCAATGTTCCATTCCCAAATAGCTCTAGGCATATTCTGTTGTTCAATAGGTATTATCTTATATGCTGCCTATGATTGAAGTCATACTGTTTCACATTTATTCTTCACATTTGGATAGTTCAGAAACAAAAAAAAAAAAAAAGTCGAGAATTTGGCCAGAATATGAAATACTGCTATATGAATTTGGTCAAATCGTGTCATCAGAGTCTTAGATCTTGCTGTGATCTGTTTACCTCTTTTCCAGCTATGGATGCGTTCATGTTTGTTTATTTCATAGAGAGAGCCATCATATTAGATTTCTTTCTGATAGTAGAATGAGCTAAATGTTGTAGAACTCATATTTCTCTTTGGGAGGAAATGTTTTTAGCATGCAGATTCATATCGTACTAGCCCCTTGAACTTTGGCCTCTGGTCTCTGAACCCCTATCCCCGTAATAAAGAAACCGACTCCCATCTAGCTAGTCGTTAAAGAACACTCGTTTCTCCATTACTTTTTTTTCAGTAGTTTTGTTTTGCTCAACTTTGATGTTGCATACTGTAAAGCAACTAAACTGCTGGTGCCTGGTGTGGGAGGAAATCCCACTGCCAAAAGCTCTAAGCTCCTCTTTTCTCTTGTGAGCCAGATTTGACCCGCTAAACGAGTCCCTTGGATAATTTCAGTTACTATTAATTACGTACCATTAAATCTGCTGCCACCCACTCAATCAGTTGCTATTTCCTGGTCACAGTCTATCCTATTTAGGTTCTGGACAGGCAGAAGTCCAATCTCATCGTGTCCTTCACTGCACTGATGCAAGAAATCACAACGAAACAGCCAGCATTTTTCTTCCCGGAACAACAAGAAGCACAATTCATTCTTTCAGATAATGGAAGTCAGAAATGTATCTAATAAATTTATTGATGGTCGTTGGTCTAGGAGGTTAAGCTCAAAAATGCCATAAAAGAACCGACTCGAAGTCAAGAGTACAGCTACAATACACCTCACATGGAGGCTAAGGAAGGAACCCAGCAAGAAATAAAATGCGAGACAAAAAACGCTTAAAAAATATGAACAAAATGTGAACCCAGCATGGCATAAATGTTACCAAACAAGCGAAGAACTAGAACCAAGCTAAGACCATATCATAGATCGAGTTCTCGGAGACACTTATGATAGTTTTCTTGGAAATTTGTTGAGATGCCGAGTTAGGTTGGAATACTTGTGTGATGTGGGAAGCCCTAAGGATTGTCGAGAACAGTACTCTTTAAGTACATAAACCAAACATGCTTGTCCTACAACTATAGTCAGCCTGCCCACTTTCCAACATGGTGATTCTCTACATGAACTCAAGTCAAACCAATTAATGGCAGAGAGCAACCTTGAAAGATAACTACAACATCAAAGAATGAATCTGCTGCAGATAACAGCTGTTCTGTTCTCAATCATGTTGGGATTTTATTTGTTAATATTTTGCTTTTTGAAGGTATAATTAATTGTCTTACTCAAGCAAGCAAGACCTAAGCCACAAATCTCCATAAGCTGTTTCTTTGGTTATATGTTAGGTTATCTCAAACTAGTTTTTGTAAATCAAAATGAAGTTATATTTAGATAAGAAATCTACTCTCCTATTACCTCCGTACATAAAAATCTCTCAACACAACATGCTATATTATTATTAAACCTAGTTTAGTTTATAATCTAATTCAAGATTCATGAGTTAGATTAATCTAATTTTTTAAAACTCAATTTAAATTAATTTTTAAATAAATTTAATTTTAAATCGACCTATTAAATTATATATTAAATTAATCGAAGTTTAATAACACTCTCAAACTTGAGAATACAAAGAGCTAGCCAATACCTAAAGGGTTTCTACAAGCTATTTTATGATAGGTAATAGAGTGGAGGATATAGTCACTTCAGTCAAAAAAAGATTCCTACTTGTAATTGAAAGATATCCAAAGACGAAATTAAATGACATTATTAATTTTAATTGAAAATGCTATAAACTTTTAAATCAATGGTATTGATAACGATATAACATTGAAAATGATTGAAACTTTTGAATTGATGGTATTAATAACGACATAACAATTGAATACGACTTGCCATTTGCTCAGAATGTAAATGAACATTAATAAATTAAATGAGAATCAATCAAATATACTTTTGATCTTTGTTTATGCAATATAAAATGAAACTGAATGATTCTAGAAGCATTTATCAAGAGATGTTTTCCTTTACTTTATAGAAAAGAGGTATTTAATTGATATTTGATCAATCCACAATTCAACCACTGAAAAATCTTATTTCAAAACACGTCAAATTTTTAAACAGGAGTAATTGGTTCTATCTGTGATGAGGAGCCCCACTCCATGATCTCACTTTAGAGGAAGAGCCCGACTCTATGGGCTGGCTCTCAATAACATGTCTGAATCTATTTTTCTTCTCTAATAAGCTTACGCAACTTGCCAGAACCCAACTCTTATTTGAGAATTTTTCTAGGATTCTACACTCGTACCCTAGTATTTTATACTAATTCAATATATATTATTTTAGGTAGAATACAACTTCAATTATCACAAGGGTAAAATTACACTCTAGCTCCTTCTCTTCATAAAAGGACAAAACTTATGGATTGTAAATACATAATGAATCCTTTAAACTCCATGTTGACAATCTCTTCATTGTCAAAATTTTTAGATTATATATTTTCAGAGTCTATCTCTATAAAATATCATTGTATTTTCTCTCTCTAAAATATTACTTACTTAAACTAGCATTTGAGAATTCTTAAATCTATAAAAAAAGATATTTTATAGGTAACAACTACAAGTTATCTTGGCTTACTAGACACCACTAGCTGCTAGCTACTAACTACCAATCACCTAGACTTTTTATATCAAGCTACAATGCACCTTGGTTAAGGAGAATGAATTAAATTACTTGAATTAAAAGATCAACCGATTACCCAATACATAAATCTTGTTTCTAAACTACTTGAATATTTTGAGACTTATCATGAATAATTTTAATTTATCTCTTATCAATATCAATCCAATCACATCCTTCCAAAGAGGATAATGTGAAATATTATGGCTTCTTCTAGTGTTAATCACTTTGTTTTCACTTGCATTAGCCACTCCATGCCATTCATAATTTTATGTTCCATTAGTTTTACATAAAATATTTTTTAGTGGTAGATGAGATGACGATGGTGGTGATGGTGAGAT
>Ga0325402_1002550_pt1 | contig 16045 bp, 5 predicted proteins | sample PopdelMetagenome_22_FD_207212 | JGI IMG/M metagenome (GOLD analysis project Ga0325402, IMG submission 207212) | Populus deltoides microbial communities from Bellville, Georgia, United States - Xylem-PdKOR-R3 | ecosystem: Host-associated > Plants > Phyllosphere > Stem > Wood/Secondary xylem... | reverse complement strand
ACGTGCATAATTAGGATATAAATCATGGTAAAAACATTTCATAAACCTTATATTTTTGAATTAATAGCCTAAAACCATTATTCACAGTATCGGGAAAAAAAATTCTTACCTGTGTTCTTCAGTTACAGGCGAGGGAGATGGATCAACACGACAGAGTAACACCTGAGATTGGGAAAGCTAGGTTAGAACTGTTTAGTGTAACTTAAATTGAAACAAAGAAAACAAAAACCATAAATTAATTACCTGAGCTATCGAAGAAAACAGTGCAAAACCTAATCCGTTTATAGAGAAGGGGTAAAACAAGATGTTCGATGGTGAAATCGATGGATCTGGTGCGATGTTGTCATGGGTCTCTGTTTTTGTTGGTTTGCAGAGAAATATTGAAATTGTTAAGATGAAGGAGAAGAAGATGAAGAAAAACAAATAGGGTTGCTGAAGACGAGCGTGAAGATGATAAACAGTTTCGGGTAAAGGAAGATGAAATCGATGAAGAGAGGATGATTTTTGAACAGTTAGGAATCGATGTTATTAGGGACGAAGAAGGATACTGGAAGAGTGGAAGTAAATTAATTTTCAGCGTAAATGGTTGTTGGATCTGTATTTCGGTGTGGGGGGAGTGAGTGAAAATAAACGGTTCAGATTTTATGCAATCAACGGTCAACATAATTTTAGTTTTATATTAACATTTTAATTTTTTTTTCAATTAGTAACGGAAAATCTGTTGCTAAATCAACGTAAATTTTGCAACGGATTATCCGTTGCTAATATTAAAAAAATAATATATATGTAATCCGTTGCAAATCCGTTACTGAATTTAGCAACGGAATTATCCGTTGCTAAATTCAGATGCAAATACCCCCTGTTTTTAGTAGTGCACAAAGTAACTAGTGACATTTGTTACTCTTTTAGGTTCATTTTGAAGAAATAAATAGATAAAAGGAGGAGGAAAATATAATTCATGATCTACTAAAAACAATAAGAGTTAAAGATAATAATTAAACAAATAAATACATAATATTTTAATGGGTGAAAGGAGTTGCAGATACGAGCCTAAAATCCACAAGTTTATTTTCTCTAAAATATTGATAATGAAATTTGTCTTTTTAAAAGGGTTACAAAGACTTAAATAAGTTAGAAACTCTATCTCAACTAGATAAAAAAAACAAAAAATTTAAATTACAAAAGAAAGAAGTATAAAATCTGAAATAAGTAAGAAGTATCCCCTATGATTTAAGCTACTGGTGAGTGTGGCCTTGTGCATATCTTTAACGTGTCACTTCTTTTTCTCTTAATTTTCATTGGAAGTATTTTTTTCTTTTCTTTTGATATATTTTAGTATAGTTATTAAATATGACTCAATATGTTAACTTGAGACCTAAAGTCCTGGCCGAGTTTGAAGTACGCAAAACTCAGGCCTGTAATTAGCCTGGTGAAACTTGAACGACTCACAACGTCAACCTGGTAACCAGGTGACCCGATGTAATCCAGGAAAGACCTTTTATATATATATATATATATATATATATATATATTGTCTACATTTTTTTAATAAACCTAAAAAGTAATTCATGAATGTCCATTCTTACATTTTTTTTATAGCATGTCTCAACTTTTCTAGGGGGAACAAATATTTATGGGTTGTGTGTTCTAAAAAAACAAAGAGTGTATAAGTGTTAAAGTAGTGATTTCAGTTTAAGGGGCAGAAATAAATTATTACTGAAGACCAAAGGTACAAAAAGCACAGGCATTGCCTCACCTGTAGGGAGGTAATCAGAGATTTTTCTCTTGTTCGACCTAATTTTATACACGCAAGCCTACCACTTTATCCCTATTGGTTACTAGCCCATATCAAATTTCACTATATAAACATTAGAAAAAAATTTATTTTTTTAATATGAGATTGGAAGCTTATTAATATATATACTCTCTATGCTCACAAGAAAAAAAAATTATGTTTTTTCAAAGTGGGATAAGAAAATTTTTTTGTTTAAATACTTCAACTTAAAAAAAGAAGATAATATCTTTTCAATGTGAGATAAAAAACATTTTAAAATAATCTTTTAAACTTTATTATTTACAATATATATATAGCCTACATCTATATGAATTGTTTCTTAACCTTTTCATATGGGATATTAAAATCTTAAATATTTTTTTATTTTCCCGGGTTGATTCAGGTAAATCCGTGTGACCAGGGATCCGACCCCTTGGACGGGTCAACCCCCGAGTCAGGTTTAATAACTATGTGTTTTAGGTTTAGTCAACAAGAAGTGCTCTAGTACATTTCCCCCCTTTCTGGTCCTAGTATATCACTAGTAAATATATCAATGTGAATATCTTTTAAAAAAAATGTTAATTGAAATTTCTTCACATACTACACCTTAGTAGATCTCATTCTAATTTCATAAATAATTGTGCTTTTTAATTTGACTTTGTATATTCATTATACATGTTTCATATTTTATTTGCTTGATGGGAGGTGCTAAATTAGAAAAAAAATTATATCACTCTAGGAAGAGAGCCTTTATCCACTCCCTTAGGAGGTGAGTGTGATTTTTTCTGTTGTAATTGATCAATGTATGTTGTTTTTAAAAGAATGGATAAAATAAAATTGGATGTTTTTGACACACATATGATTGATTATGTGTTTTCACATTGATATTCTAGTTTTAAATTGTTTTGGTATGTTGCGCCAAGATACCACTAGAGTCCATAAGGGACTCAAAATAAATGTATATGATGTATGGAATATTATGGATAAAGAGAATGGTCTTGACATTTTAATCTTGATCATCTAGATATAATATTCTAACTTAATATATAGGAGATGATTACTAACTTCTATTGCAAAAAAAAAAAAATTTAATATGTAAGAAATTCTTTATTACCTAATTAGATTGAGAATAAATGAAAGATATATGTGTAATTTAAATTGTACAATGAATGTGGAAAAATGGCCTCCAAGAATTTGGTATCTAAATTGATCAAGGATGAGAAATTTGATGCAAAGAAACTATGATGTTTAGCATAAGAAAATTTAATATCTTTTAAATGAGAAAGAGATGCATGAGACCTTGACCAATAGTATGAACTCACTTTAGAAAGGGATAACTGCCCGACACCAATGTGATCTGTAAGCCTACAAGGCTTGGGTCAATAAGGATAGAACTATACATTTTACTATTTTGATATGTATGTAGGATGACCTAATTAAAAAGTTTGAGATTTATCAAACTGCTAAGGAAATATGGAACCAACCTAAGGTAAAATTTGGTGGCACAATAACAACTAGGTTGCGAGCCCTAACCCTTAAGTTTAATCAATATATAATGGACCCAAAACACTCTATGGTGAAACACTTTAAGGTGATGTCCTCTATGACTAGAGAGTTACAAGTAGATAGTAATAATCTCATTAATGAACAACAAGTTTTGGTTCTCATTAGGTCCTTACCTAAATCCTTTTAGGGCCATATAAAAATGGTGGTAATGCACAATGAGGGTATTAATACCTACAAATATATTAGGCAGCATCTTGAACTTAAGACGGAGCATAGAAAGATGAATCGTACTATAATTTTAGCAACCCAAACTAGATAATATAGTTGCACAAGGTGATGCTGCAAATTTAGCACCAAGAGTTGGCTGAGCAACCAAGTGTTATAAGGACATACATGAAAAAAGAACATGACCAAGGTCAAGTCCTATAATTGTGGAAACATGGGTCACTTCATTCTAGATTGCTCTTAACTAAAGAAGGTACAATGTTATCTTAACTCTCTTACTGTTTATGTATATTCACACTTATTTATTGCTCATATTATCTTTGATTGGATTGAAGACATGAGAGCCATAAAATATATAGTTACAGATCAAGTTAAATATATAGATTACCAACTTTTACCATCAAGCTACCATTATGTTATTATATATGGGTAATGACACTTAGGTTCATGTCCTTGGAGTTAGCATATAACATTTAAGTATATGTACTGGGCAAAACCTACTTTTATATAATATGTTGTATGCCCTAGATGTTCACTATAATCTCTTATTAGTTTTAGCTTTATTTCCTTTAGGTTTTTCTTTTCACTTAAAAGGTACTTAAATAGATATTTATTTAGATAGGAAATTCTTTGGACTTGGTCAGTTTGGTAAAGGTTTTTTTATATTGGAATTTGACAATGATATTTCTTTGATGACATCTTTTATTTCTTTTGATATTATATCTAATTCAACTAAATAGCATGCAAGGTTAAAACATATAAGGCAAGATAGATTAGCTAGAGAAGGTTTATTGGGCTCACTCACTAACGTAAGCATCTCGTTATGTAAACTATATTTTGCAAAAGTATCTTATAGAAAGCCTTTAGGTAAGGCTAAAATGGCAATTTACCCATTAGAGCTAGCCCATTCATATATTTGTGGACCTATGAATATAAGAGCATGTCATGACACTTTTATTTCCTAACTTTCATATATAATTACTCATGTTATGGTGTTGTGTATCTGTTATCTCATCAGTGAGAATCCTTAGATTATCTCAAATGATTTTTGATAGAGGTTGAGAATAAAAAAAAAAAGAACTTAAAGGTTCTTCACACTGATATAAGTTGAGATTATTTATTAAAACAGTTTAAAGACCTATGTGAGGAAAAAAGGATACATAGGCAATTGACAATTCCTTACACTCCACAATAAACTGTTGTTGTAGAGAAAAGAAATTGTACACTTTTAGATATGGTCATGTCTATGATGGTACACTTTTAGATAAAATGGATTTAATGGCTGAGAATAACGCGTAGAAGTTAGTTGATCTTCCTTCTAGGCGTAAGTTTATAGAAAATGAATAGGTCCTTAAGATCAAATACAATGCATTGGATCAATTGATAAGTATAAAGCTTGTTTGGTGGTTAAAGGTTATACCTAAAAAGAAGGAAGAGACTATGAAAAGACATTCTTTCATGTGGTGAGATTGGCCTCTATTCACCTTATTCTACCTATCATTACCTATTTAGATTGGGAGTTATTCCAAATGGATATAAAGAATGCATTTCTAGCTAGTACGATCCAAGAAAAGGTTGAATAGGGAAATAAATATTCTAGTGTAATTGTGCATATTGTCCAGTTTTGTAATATCAAGCATAACTCTCAATCTAATAATTGGATCGGGATGAAATTATATCATAAGTTTCCTAACATATTTTTAGACTTTGGATTAAAATATCAGGTCTGTTGCTATCCAATTTTGACCCATAGTTTGATAAATTTTCAAAAAAAAAATAAGGGTTTACATATGACAATAACATAGAGCATCAGGGCTAATATTAAGGAAGCAATATGTCAATGAGATCATTACTGAATCATATATAATTACTGCGATATAAAATACCATAAATATATTATTTGATTCGAGCTGGTTATAAAAAATAATCACTGCAATATAAAATACCACATATATAGGATTTGTTGGTGCTAGTTATAGGAGAGTAACCACAAAAAACCCTAAACCATAAAAAAAAAACCCTAAAAACCATAACCCTTACTCTCCCTTCCCGGGGCCAAAACGAGAGGAAACCAAAGAAGCGGCGCCCCCTACCTCTCATCTTCAACCTTCAGCTGGAGGCTCTCTCTTCCCTCAGTATCAACCCCACAGCCGCAAGCCTCCTTTTCCCTGTTGACAGAGGTCGGCCGCACCCCCTCTCTTTGAAACCAAACCAGAGATCGCCCCCTGCCTCTTGTGGACCATCTTCACTCCCTTCATTTCCCTTTCTTTTTGAAGTAAACCAGAAGACCCTGATTGCCACCCCTCTTCTAAAGAAAAAAACCAGAGAAACCCGTGGCTTTGGGGCTTTTGATTTTCGGTTTCTTCTCCCTTCAGTCGGGCAAGTCTTCCTGTCCCTCAACTAAAATAACCACACGTCAGACCCTCTCCCTTTTAGTTGTTCTTCCCACAGGCGCTGTCCCCCGTACTGAATTCAGTTTCTTCTCCACCGGCATCCGAACTAGCCGTCCTCAGCAGAGCTCCTCCCATTTCCACAGATCTTCTTCTCCCTTACCTGACTGAAAGGCAGATCTTTTCCTTCATCTCCTTCTCCCAGCAGCAGTGTCTCCACCTCAACCCAGACAACACCCCCCCTAAACGCTCTTTTTTATACAAAAAATATTAGAAGTTTTGAAAATGTGTTTTCGCATGGATTTCTTAAACACAACAAAAATTATTTTCTTGCATTTCTAGATTTTACAACATGTTTGTAAAACTCCAAAGGGTATTGGCCAATATTTCAACAAAATAAAAAATCTTATTTTTAGAGGAATTCATCTATTATTCATCGTTAATTTTTGGATAAAGAAATCCCAAATGGATGAATATCCAAAATATTAATGGGAATAACTTGTTATTATGCACTGTTAATAGTTGGATAAAAAAACCCTAAGTGGTAAATATCCAAAATAATTTTCTAAGGATAATAAGTCATCACACATCCTTGAAAGAAGCCTTGATTATAATCGAGGACATTTCAATTTTTTACTCCGCAGTTTACGAGCCATGATAGTATAAAACACTAAGGTAAAAATAGGCTTTTAAAGCACCCTAGATTTCTAAATTTTTGTCCCTCCTCCTTGCGATTTACGAGTCGCAAACTCTTGAAATACTAAGAGAAAAATGAGCTTTTAAAGCACATGAAATCTCCTTGGATTTCTATCTTAATAAATTAGTTTGAATCAAACCTAGAAAAATTGATGGGATTAGAAAACACCAATACCATAGCAATTATAAGATAAACCAAACACCAAGCAGCTTACCATAGGTAGGGCGTACTAGGGGTGCTAATAACTTCTCTTAACGCAACCAGTCCCTTGCCTTAGAATCTCTGAAAGACTAGTTAAGGTTCCTAATGATCAAAATACTAGGTGGCGACTCCCTTAAACACTAAAACAAACCCAAAATCAATCGAGGATCGTCGCTCTCCGCCGCGAAGGTGCGACAAGGTCAATTAAAGTTCGATAAGGTTTTACAATACAGGTCAACAAATACAATATAGATTTTGTTATTTGTTGCCTTTTGACTTGCGGGCTTCCTATTTAGAGAGGATTCTTTTCTTAATTGTCATGTTGGCATGCGTGGAGAGAACGACGGGTTTGCCTCCTAAGATGAGTGTGAAAAAGGGTTTTGGGTATAATCATAAAATTATGATTTTAAGGTTCAGAAGTTGCCACCTAGTGTTAGGAAACCTATGGGCTGCGAGAGTCCGGGTAAGGGACTGATTTTGGAAGAAAAAGACAAATCACCCCCAATGCACCTTACCTAAGGTAAGCTGTATTATTGTTTGATTGTTTTTCTATATCAAATTTCTATTTGTTGGTCTCGTCTAAGGTTCAAGGCAGATCTTCTCTCGTGAGAAGATCTTTACCTTATTGAGTTAAAACATAATTGTTCTAAAGTCTAAATTTTAGCATCGCATTTAATTCTTAAATATAACTAATTCCTAACATTCTGAACAGAATAATTGTTATGGTTTTTTTGTATTTTGGTCAAACCCTAATGGATAATTATACGCTGGTTATGGTATCCATTTTGCCTTTTAAAACAAGAGGTATAGTTTTTGTTATTTATAAAAATATGCTCTAAAACCTTTTAGGATCCGGTTGTATGCATGAGGATTAAAACATTTTTTTTTTCAGAAAGAGGAAATTAATTTGAAATTTTTTTTCAAAAAAAATTTCAGAGAAAACTGGGTATTTTTAATATCAGGTATATATCTTATAGTGTAAATATACAACGCTATATTATATAAAATTATTGGAAAAACCGGGTATTTTTTTATATTATTATAAAATATATTGGGTTGGACCTAGCTCAGCCATCCGGGCTAGGTTGAAACAGGTCCAGCCCGACTTAGTTAGGGTGGGCTGACTGGCGGCCCAACATATTTTTCCATTTTTTTTTCTTTTGGGTTTGGGTTGGACTTGGACGGGTCCACCCCATTGTTGTTAATGAAATTTTTCCATTTGCATGCAGAATGTATTATGCATGCAAATGGTTATAGAGGGATGTTTAGGGAAAAAAAGAAGAGGAAAACTTGTCTGGCTAGAGGAGAAAAGTTGTTGGCAACGTTCCTGGAGGTGCAGGGAAGACCGGCGTGTGGTTGGTGGTGGCAACGACGGCTGAGGTTGTGGCAAAAAAGGTGGCCTAGTAGGGAGGAAAAAAATTGTTGAAAATAGCTGATTTTTTCCTAACTTTGGCCTCAGATTTCTTGATGCTCAATATCTAGAATCCACCTCTATTTATAGAGGGTGAAAGAGGGACATGTTATCTTTATTGTTGCCAAATCTTGACCCTTGAATCAAACCGGAAGGATTATAACTGTTGGTTCAAGTTACTATCATGAACTGTTAAATTTGACAGCTAAAGGTTGCCTGAGGTGGCCACTGTGGGGCAGCACCGAAGCTACTGTGGTGTCAAACGGCCAATAAAAACCATATCGTGGTATGATCAAAAGTTACGCTATCATGTTAGTGTATGGTTTGTCGAGTTTGGTTGAGATATTAAGCGTTAAATGCTCCTGAAAGAAGCCACCTGGACAACTTTATTAAGTGAAAAGAAAGTAGAAGATGAATAGTAGACCACACAACAAGTTGTCTGGCCTATTTTTTTTTTACTGTTTGGGTAAAAAACGATGTTATTTGGTCAAAACACGTCGTTTCATTTAAATAAAACAACATCATTTTTTTGGTTTTAAGTTTTTAATTTAGGAATTTGGCCAAATTTTAATTGGGTCCTCCAACTTTTAATTTCATTTAATTGCACTCCTAATTGACCTTAAACTTCTACTTTTATCCAATTTTGTCCCTGAAAAACTTCAACATCAACCCCAAATTTCAATGCCTTTTTCATTGTAGTCTTTGGTTCCAGATTTATGCAAATTGACCCTCAATTGACCATTAAACTTTAAATTTTCTTCAATTTCACCCCTGATTTCAATCAATTAGGTCTCTAAAGTTCAACGCCCTTTTCAAAATAGTCATTGGCTACAAATGTCTTTAATTTGACACCTAATTGACCCTAGAATTTTGATTTCAACCAATTGATTTGGTAAAAAATAAATTTGGTCTCCTATAATTCTAATTTTCTCAATTAAGTCCAAATTAGGCTCCCAAACTTAATTTTTCACCAATTAAGTTCCTAATAAAATTAATTTGATTCATTTAAAGTATAATGAAGTCTTTATACCTAATTAAATCCTTCAATTGAACCCAAATTAATTCTTAAATATAATTAAACTTTAATTTGGGCCCTGATTAAATTAAATTGGACTATTAAAAATCTAATTATATCTTTAGGCTTAATTTTTATACAGATTTTTACAATAATAATTTGATTTGACCTTGAATATGTATTATCTTTTTAGTCTTGGGTACAACGGGGTATGCTTATGCTTTAAATTTATTCATAATTTCAACCTTATTTTTCTATATGTACCTGTGATCTTCTTCGACCAGTTTTATCACATCACTAGTCCTCTTACTATTATTATTTATTTGTTTTTTTTTATTTTGGAAAGGAAAAAAGGATAGATTTGGAGAATAACCCATAAATGGGTTGTGACATTAATAATACAAGGATATTTAGCAATTTTGTTTTTGGATTTTTCTATATTCTACAAGGAAACTAAGGGGTATGAGCTATTATATATATTTTCATGCTTATTTAAGAGAGTTAAAGTTGGTTTTGGGTAATTTTTTTCTATTACACAATTTTACGCTAACAAGAATAATTTTCAATCCAACCATTGGATTAGACTAAAATTTTATCAAATATTTCTAGAGGTCTTTTTTTATATTAGGTTAAAATTAAAAATAATCATACATCGCAAAAGGCATTTAAATAAGGTCCAGAAGCTACTATGCAAGATTTGTATTAGTTTCCTAGTTGATTTTGGATTTTTTTTCTATTTTATTTAGAACTATTTTATTATTTTTTTCAAATTGTTTAGGGTTTTTTACCTAATATAAATAGGTTTATTTAGCTTGAACTTAAATTGTTGTTTTTCAACTATGATCTTTTGAATTAACTTGTATTTTGTATGATACAACATTTTTCTCTTTAATGAGATAAAGAAAAAACTCAATTTATCAAAGTATAACTAACTTTGTGGTGTCTTTACATACTTCGGGTTCTTGATTCTCTATAATTAATAGGTGCAAGTTTAATTTCCAATACCTTTGGTTCTTAGATACAAGGTTATCTCTGAGTCAAGGTTTATCTATCACAAACTTGATTTTTAGTTTTTCAAGGTTATGTCAATCTTACTTGTAGGTTTCTAGATCTTTTTATTCATGGGTTTTATATCAATTTCTCAATGGAGAATTAGACAAAGAGATCTATATGGATCAACCAATTTATTTTATAGAAAAAGGACAAGAGCATAAAGTATTTCGTCTTAATTGTTCTATCTATGGCCTGAAATAATCTTCTAGGCAATGGTATCATTTGTCTCATTAAGACATTATTTTGATTAGTTTTGTCATGACAGAGGAAGATCGTGTATCTAAAAAAGGTTAAGAAAAAGGTTTTTATCCTTTCTTTATATGGACGATATTTTACTAGTTGGAAATGACTTGGAGTTAATTGGTTGTCCTTTATATTTGAGATAAAGGATATGAGTCAAGCAGATTATGTATTTGGAATTAAGATCCAAAGAGATCGATGTAAGAGTCTTTTAAGTTTTTCTCAAGAGACTTACATTGAAAGAATTTTGGAATGCTTTTGTATGTATAATTCCAAAACCATTAATACTCTAATTAAAAATAGTCACATTTTCAATACTAAACATTGTTCTAAGATAGAGTAAAAGAATAAAAAAAATAAAAAATGTTCCTTATTCATTTGTAATTGGTAGTTTGATAAAGACAAAAATGTATACTCGATTATATATATGCTTTGTAATTGGCATGGTTAGTAGATATTAAATTAATCTTAATATTGCGTATTGTCAAGTAGATATCAAAGTAATCTTAATATATATATATATATATATATATATGAAAGGAACAATAAATATTTCCTTATACTACCATAGTGGTGATCTTTGATTGATTAGATACAGTGATGTTGATGGATCTACTCATAGAGATGAGAGGAAACTCACCTTAAAATTTGATTTTATTTTAGGAGGTTTGGCCATTTTATGTTACAGTAAAAGTAGTTTTATGTCTCCTTTTTCATGATGGATTAAGGATATATTGCTTGCAGAGTTGCAGTCCAGGATGTAATCTAGCTAAGGTTATTCTTATAAAGCTTGAATGTTACAGTACATGCATATGAAGCTATCATTATTTATTGTGATAACACTTCTGAAATTGTTTATGTAAGGGACTATAAATACCATGGCAGATCAAAGCTTATGGATACCAGATACCATTGTATTCAAGACATCATTGCAAATAGTCAGATTTACTAAACCTCTTTCTAGAGACATTTTTCTTAGACATGTCAAAGATTTAGGTTTATATAGGATTTGATATGCTTACTTTCTTGTATGATTGGACATTTTTGACCTTTTTTGCATTAATGAATTATTGAGTATTTTATTTGCATAATTATATTAATTTTAATTAACATATAATATCTTGTTATATGTGAATGTCATAATACAAAGATTGGCCCTCTCATATTGGCAATCATCTTATCGCTGAGATAGTAAATAAGTGAGACAAATTCCTATCATTAGATGCATCAATTAGAATGCTCATGATATGTTTAACACATCATGAGCTACGAAGGAATCATTTATGTTATTTATACCACCTTAGTTAAATCTAAGATGAGACTTATTAGTCAAAAATGGATCCACATCTCTATGATACATGTAATATAGTCGAACATGAGAATTTTAGAAAGATACTAGAAAAGTGATTATCTTAAAATACTTAAGTTAGGAGATTTTTATAGCTTTTAAGCCAAGGTTCGTATAGTATATGAGCATGACATGCCTTATAGTGAGAGCTCCCCTTTTACATGCAATCATATTATATATGCTGAATGTTTGTAGAAAAGAAGTGATGGAATAGATCATTTTTTTCATCACTATATGATTCCAATGGATTTAATGAATCCATCCCTTTGATACATAAACTATGTCATGATGTGAAAACTTGTTGTCATTACTTTAGCATGTTATGCAAAGGTCACGAATCATGCGGTCCAGCATAGCATGTCTAGGAAAGCAAGTAAGCTAAAATTAACTGACATGAGGGGCTAAGGGAAAACTATTTTGAGTCTCACTAATTATTTGTCACTAATTGTTCAAGAAATAATGTTAAATAAAAGTATTTGACATAACTATAAGTACAAATATACATGGTTAGAGATCATGCATGGCTCTTGATAATAAATAGAGGGATAAGATATGCTTAATCTTGTTTGATTAATTAGTTTGGGGTATAAATAAAATATCAAGTTGTAGTAGTTTTATGGTGGCTTAATATAACATTCCTCACCTATACCTTTCTTATTTGGTTGCATGTATTATTTTCCATATGAATAAAGGAATTATAAGAGAGATATCTACCTTATCAAATTGGATGACTTTAGTAGCCACTTAAGGAATGGATTTGGTCTCGTTCTAAGTTCATGCATACACATAGGAGCTTCTAATTGAAATTAATAATTAAGGAGATCCTAATAAAATCATACCTAGTATGTGTTCTTAGAAAACCTTTTTATTTTATACCAAAAATATGAAAGAAGGAATTACTTGAATGAAATACTTTCGAGGATGAGAAATTAAAAACTCTTTGTATATGCATGGTTTCACTCTTTCAGATATATCATTCCTTTTTTCTTCTTTTTATTTCATGAATTCAAATAAATCATTTTAACATGTTATTTCAAAAAAAACATAGTTGCAATTCCAAATTTACTATCCCTTGTAATTAAGTGTGATTTTTACGGAGATTTAATATTTGTTAGTGAGTTAATGTAAAATTATTTTAAGAACTTAGGTGTTGTTTGATAATGCGGCTGTACCGAAGGTTAAAATAAAACATAATTTTTATGTGTTTGGTTATGAAAAAAAAAACAGGTTTTATTTTGATGGGACCATAGTAATTGTGGTTGCACTAATGACTGATAAAAAGTTAGAAAATTATGCTTTCCAACAGCAACTAACCTCAATTTTCAAGATCCACTGTTCTAAGAGAAAAAGGCCGGCTCAACTATTTATCTTGTCTCTGGAATTGCATTCTATATGCTGTAGCTTGTCTTCCCCAAACATTACCTAAGAGAGCAGGTAAAATATGACTTCCTGGAGCTTTTCCCTGACATGATCATGTATGACCCAGCCGAAGACTTGTTTGAAGATCAAGATAGTGAAGATGACCGGGTCCAATTCAAATCTAAGTGTATTGATCCGGATCTGATCCAATAAAATAAAAAAATTATTTTTATTTTATTTTTAATTGTATTTTATTTTAAAAAATTAAGTGTTTAATATTATTCAATGACACTACATAAATTAGAAGGATATCACACAATGACGTAACATTTACAGCATTTGATCGCAATTTCAATTTTGTTTCTAATAATATTTTACCTGATGTTGTTGCACGCTCAAAAAACCATGGAAACTGTAGTCCTTGTCGAATGAATTTCATACGTTATGGAATTGTAGATAGTTTAATAGAACAATAAAAAAATATTTTATATAAAGTATTATTTATTTCATGATGTAATAGCAGTAGTTAAATATACAATATTTAAATTAAAAACCATCAATATTAATATATATATCTTTTTTAGTTATTTTATAACCTTAATTTGAAAAAAAAATTTAACTAAACACATTTAACTACTTTTTATTCAACCTCAATTTCAACCACAGTTTTAACCAAACATATATAAATACAAAACCAACCTCAACTAAAAGTACTTTATATAAAATAATTTTTTTCAAATCATAACCACAAAAGCTACCACACACTTTTAATATCTTAAATTATAGATTAAGGTGGTTCTTTGGCATGATATTATAACTTTATTGATCAAAGAATATAAAATAGTGATGAGACATAGAGAGATTTTAATAAAAAGATGTGCTAGTGAGCTAATATAAAATTAGTTTTTGAACATCTATAGCCAATGGTGGTAGTTAAATGGATATAAAATGGTATAGATTTAACCAGAAACTTGATCAGCGCTACGCAGCAGATCAAGTTATTTTATATATATATATATATATATATATATATATATATATATATATATATAAAGACATTGCTATAGTGTTTTTTATCATGAAGAAATCAACCATTAACTCAAACTCTGATGCAAATTAGACAACACTTTTTTAAAATACTTAGATGGTGAATATTAGACAACATTATTATGATGACATGTTAGATCAACAAAAACTAACCCTAGCTAATTTGCAAAATGAGTAATTTCGGTCATGATGCTATGATAATCTTATAAAAAAACAAAGCAAAATAAATTAGAAAACCAAATTCTTAATAAGCAAGAATTATAAAGGATGAAAATTAAAAAAAAATCAATTTTAAAAAAGAAAAAAATGGCTCAAGTAAAACCGGGTAAATCTGTTAAACCTGCGACTAGATTCATGAAAATAGGATTACCCCATATATATATATATATATATATATATATATATATATATATATATATATAAACAAATTGATTGTTGAAGGACAAATTGAAAAAGAAGTAATTTTAAAAAATGAAAAAAAAAACAATTAGAGTTAATTCTAGTTAACCCAACAAACCTATATTTTAAATTGTGAGAGTAAAATAACTTAATAGAAAACGAATACAAAAAAATCACAAAGCTTAATTTTCAACAAACTAAACTTCCAAGCCGAGTCTTGAAAATGAGATTACCCTATAGAAAGTAAATTAAAAAAACAATGATGCAACCCATTTATTAACAAACTCATCATTAAAGGATAAAATTATAAAAGAAATAATTAAAAAAAATAAGTCAACCTAGCAAACTCGCAACTCAGGTCTTGATACTGATATAACTTAATAGAAAGAAAATTGACAAAATCATGAAGCTCAATTCTAAACCATCTAAACTTGGGAGTTAATTGATTAGTACTTAAAAGTGCATTTTTATCAAGGTTCTATATCATTATTTTGCACTTAAAGTATCAATAACTCCTTAACTAAAGCATGTTTTATACTAACATATCTAATAATATAAGATACCTTTAATTTATGGTAAATGTTCATCTTAAATGCAGGCCTATCACATAAATGAAAGAATTGATTGATGAGTTGAAGTACTGAAATTGAAAGGACAGAAAGATGGCCAAACTTAGAAAAGAGATATTGGTGCAGTCCAAACTGGAACACTGTTTGGTAATTGGGTCATATCTGGAGCTGTAGATTTTGGATTTAGGTCTACCTTATATGGATGGAAAGCTAAGACATAGGCCTACAACTTTCATGGGAGTCCAAGATTTAAGAAGGCCGTTTTCAAGTCCAAATTGTAGCAACAACGAAGAAGTTCGAATCTGTCCTGCAGCCCAGACACTGTTCAGTGTTCAGCCCATATCTCGAGTTCTAGAAGTCCAAATGATCTCAAATTGTTACCCTGGAAAGATGAGACAATTCCCTAGAACTTTCATGATTTAAGTCTGTTCAAATTATGACGTTATCAATGACGTTTTTGGCAGACAAGAAGATAAGAATTGTCACCAAGTCAAGATGTGGCCACCTATTCATCAATTAGTCAACAAATCAATAGTTCCGAATTTTGGCCTATAAAAGGAGGCATTTGCCATGTATTTAGGCATCTTGGTATTCAGATCAAGATCATGCTCTTGCTCTCTTTATATTTTGTAATGCTTAAGTTTTGCTTATATTAATTTCTTTCTTATGCTTTTTATTTCCTTTCCTTGTTTATTTATGTTTCTTTCTTTCATTATGTGTTGCTAAGTTAATTATGTCAAGGTGAAAAGGGTACACTAATGATGTAAGAATAAGTATAATATAAACTTAACATGGACCTTAATGTTGGATA
>Ga0325402_1002549_pt1 | contig 16050 bp, 10 predicted proteins | sample PopdelMetagenome_22_FD_207212 | JGI IMG/M metagenome (GOLD analysis project Ga0325402, IMG submission 207212) | Populus deltoides microbial communities from Bellville, Georgia, United States - Xylem-PdKOR-R3 | ecosystem: Host-associated > Plants > Phyllosphere > Stem > Wood/Secondary xylem... | reverse complement strand
TTAAAGATATATTATATTATTAAACTTGTTATTATAAAACATGCTTTAGTTAGGGAATTTAACGATACTTTAGTGCAATACGATGATATAAAGCCTTAATGAGAATGCACTTTTAAGTACTAATCAGATTTCTACCACACCGAGTAAGGAAAATCTAGTTTTTTTGCAGCTATAATTCATAAGAAACAACAGCTTTTGACAGCTGCAAAATGCCATAAAGAGAAGAACCTCACCATCATCTAATGGCTGGGATTTTATCCCTAACATAGATGGCTGGAATGATGTGTTAATGTTGGAAAGAAATCACTAGAATCAACATATAATCAATGACAATATTGTAGTTTCTTCATTTTAATTATTTGGCTGCAAATCAGCTGGGATTTGCATCCTAGATTAATGCATTGAATCTTTCCTAATAAGAGTTGTGTATAGACTATATATACGCTGCCTCTGCTGACCTAAAAAGAAGAAAAACAGAAGAACAAAAGGGAGACAGAGGTAAAACAAGGAGAAACAAAGAAGGCTTTTCTTTGATACTAAAAAGTCTTCACTGGAACGTGAAAGAGGTGAAGAGAAAAAAAGAAGGAGAAAAAGACAGGCAAACGGCAGAAAAAAACAAGAAAAAGCAAGAGAACACAGACTCCACAAGCACATCACAACTTCAGCGTCATTGTTTTCGTTCGTCAGGAGGCACGCTGGAGCTGTTTCTTGGTCTTTTGTTTCATTTCCTACAAAATAGGATCTGCAGGTGTTTCTTCCCTAGTGCTCCAGCTGCGAGAACTTTAGGGACCCTCATGTTCTTTTCTCTTCTTACACTTGCTGAAGGGAAGGTTAGTCGGTCATGACTTTGTCTTTTTGTTTGTAATAAAGCATGCTTTCCCAGTTTTTGTTTTGTTTCTCTCTGTTGGCGTTGTAAAATGAATGAGGCTGTTTGTTTTTTTAAGGTGAGGAAATAGTGGGGTTTATGAGGCACGGACATAGGGGTTTGATTTCAAAATTCTAGTTTCATATTTTTGGCTCCCTCGTGCACATGTTTTACTTCTCTCATGTTTCTTATTTATACATAAATAGAGCATACTTCTAGTTTTATTTTCCTTGTTGTCTGCGTGGGATGAGTAAAGCGGGATTTAGTTTTATCAAAGAATGGTTTTATGGGTATGAACATTGTCATTAGAATGGGTTAATGGGGTATGCACATTGTCACTAAATTCTGGTTTCATAATCTTGGCTCCCCTGTACCCTAACATGTTTTGAACGTTCTTTTTTTTTATATATATAAAATATAATTGAAGTTTTCGAAAATGTGTTTTCACATGGATTTCTTAAACACAATAAAAATTATTTTCTTGCATTTCTGGATTTTACAACATGTTTGTAAAACTCCAAAGGGTATTGGCCAATATTCCAAAAACAAAATTCTTATTTTAGGGGGAATTCATCTATTATTCACTATTAATGTTTGGATAAAGAATTCCCAAATGGATGAATATCCAAAATATTTAATGGAATAACTTGTTATTATTCACTGTTAATATTTGGATAAAGTAACCCTAAGTGGTAAATATCCAAAATAATTTTCTATGAATAATAAGTCATCACACATCCTTGAAAGAAACCTTAATTATAATCGAGGACATTTTAATTTTTTTTTACTCCACGGTTTACGAGCCATGAGAGTATAAAACACTAAGGCAAAAATAGGCTTTTAAAGCGCTCTAGATTTTTAAATTTTTGTCCCTCCTCCTTGCGATTTACAAGTCGCAAACTCTTGAAATACTAAGGGGAAAATGAGCTTTTAAAGCACATGGAACCTCCTTGGATTTCTATCTTAATAAATTTAGTTTGAATCAAACCTAGGAAAACTGATGGGATTAGAAAACACCAACACCATAGCAATTATAAAGCAAACTAAACACCAAGCAGCTTACCTTAGGTAGGGCGTACTAGGGGTGCTAATACCTTCCCTTTACGCAACCAGTCCCTTGCCTTAGAATCTCTGAAAGACCAGTTAGGTTTTCTAGTGACCATAATACTAGGTGGCGACTCCTTTATTCATAAAAATAAAAAACAACCCTAAAATCAATCGAGAATCTCCGCTCCGCAGCGCTCCGCCGCGAGGGTGCAACAATCGTGGAGGAGTATATGATGGAGTTTGAATTACTCATGATAAAGTGTGATATTATTGAACTTGAAGAGAAAACAATAACTCGATATTTGGGTGGGTTAAAGGAATGAATTTCTAATATGGTTTAGTTATAGCCTTGTTGCACATTTAATAACATGAGAAAACTTGCTTTGAATATGGAAAAGCAGCAGAAGAAGGTCAGAAAGACTAAATGAAAATTAGCATCTAAGGAGGGTTCTTCCAATCAGGGTAGTACTTCATTCTCCAAGGGAGTTCTAGCAGCAAAACCTCCTGTCATTAAGGCTATTTAAAAGGGTAGTGTACGAGTTGGTTTTTAAAATAGTGAGTTCTTCAAACTTTAATTCAAAAAAATGTTTCAAGTATCAAAGGTATAGATATATTGCTTCTAATTATCCAAACCATAAAATTATTGTTATTATAGAGGAAGAGACAGTTGGTAAATAGGAATTGTCAAATAAGTCAAATCAAGAAGGTAAAGTAACTTATGTTAATTAAGTTGAATTACTTATCATTTAAAGAAGTTTAAGTGTTGTTTATGATGAGAGTAAAGATTGGGTTTGTTACAACATCTTTTTCACTTGTTATAATGCAAATGGAAAAGCTGATGATGTAAACATTGATGGTGGTGTTTGTGTCAATGTTATATCTACTATTATAGTGAATAAGTTATAGCTCAAGACCGAAACACACGTTCAACCTTACAGATTGAGATGGTTGGAGAAGAAGCATGAAAGGAAGGTGACAAATAGATGTCTTGTTTTACTTTCCACTAGAAAAAGGTATTCAGATCAAATTTGGTATGATGCAATACCTATGGATGCATGTTATTTGTTGCTTGGTCGTTCATGGCAATATGATAGTAAAGTTTAGCATGATGGTTTTAAGAATACTTATTTCTTTATAAAAGATGGAGTAAAGGTTATTTTAGATCTTTCTAAACTAGGACTTATTTTCAAACCATTTAAAAAAACAAAAACACTTTTGATTACTTATACCAAAATGAAAAGGTTTGTTAATGATGTGAATTTGGTTTATACTCTTGTTGTTTTTTAGGAAAACGCTGAAATAAATGAGTTGCCTCCATAAGTGCAACATTTGCATGATCAATTTTCTAAAATAGTTAGAAATACCATATAGCCTTCCTCTAATAAGGGATATTCAACATTTTATTAACTTAATTCCAGATATTATACTTTCAACAAGTAAACCTAGCAAATGAGCATGCAGAGTTATAAATGCAGGTTAATGAGTTACTTTTGAAGGGCTTAATAAGGGAAAAAAGTACATGTGTTGTATCCGCTCTTCTTGTTCCAAAAAAGGATGGATCATAGGGAATGTGCATTAGTAGTTTGGTGGTGACCAAAATCACTATTGGCTACCATTTTTCTATTCCTTGACTAGATGACTTGCTAGATCAATTTCATGGTGCTACTATTTTTCAAATATTGATCTTAAAAATGGCCACCATCAAATCCTAATAAAAGTTGGTGATGAATGGAAAACAACTTTCAAAACTAGGGATGACTTTTATAAATGGATGGTTATGTCATTTGCTCAAATACACCTAGTACTTTCATGTGAATGATGAATGATGTGTTTAAAACTTTTATTGGTAAATTCATTGTTCTTTACTTTGATGATATTTTTGTTTACAACAAGAATAAAAAAAAAGCATTTTAATCACATACAAGAAGTATTTCAAACCTTGAGGAGTTAAAAGTTCTATATTAACTTGAAAAGGTATGAATTCTTTATTAGCAGCCTTGTTTTCTTGGGTCTTGTTGTGTTTAGAGAAGGAGTGAAGATTAATCCTGAGAAGATTGAAGCGATTCTTAGTTGGCCAGGTCCTCAAACTCTTCATGATATTTGAAATTTTCATGGCTTAGAATCCTTTTATCGATATTTCATCAAAAACTTTATTACCATTATTGCTCTAATCACTGAATGCTTAAAATGAGGTAGTTTCGAGTGGACTAATGATGTTAATAAGACTTTTAAAGTTATGAAGAAAAAGATGATCAATGCACTTATTCTTTCTTTACTGGATTTTCAAAAAGTTTTTGAAGTGAATATGATGCTTCTAATGTTGGTATTTGTGTTATTCTTGGTCAAAATAGCAAACATGTTACTTTCTATAGTGAGAAACTCATTGATTCAAGAAGGAAATATTTAGTTTATGACAAAGATTTTTATGTTATTGTTTGTGCTTTAGACCATTGGTATCAATATTTGCATCCATAAGCTTTTATAATATATCCTAATTATAAGGCTATGAAGTTTCTTAATAGCCAATAAAAGCTTAGTTGAAGACATGCTCTTTGGGTTGAATTTCTATAAATTTTTAGTTTCTCTATGAAACACAAATTTGGAACTTATAATGTTGTTGCTAATGCTTTGAGTCAAAGACACTTATTGTTTACTAATTTGTAAGTGGAAATGACGGGTTTTGAAGTGTTGAAAGATCTTTATAAGTATAATAGTGATTTTGGCAAGATATGGGTTGATTGTGAAAATGGTTTTTCCAAGCATTTTGTTGTGCTCCTTAAAGGAAACTGAGTGTGTATTCCTTAAGGTTTATTGAGGGAAACCATTATCTTTGAAGCTGATAACAATGGGCTTGATGGACATTTTAGGAGAGATAAAAAATTTATTATTCAGGATTTTTTTTAATTTTTGTCGTAGATAGGGAGAGATGTCACAAGGTTTATACAACATTGTAGGATATGCAATATTACCAAATCACATGGTCAGAATTCAAGTTTATACATTCCACTTCCAGTAGCAAAATCCTCTTGGGATGAAGTCAGCATAGATTTTGTGTTTGGTTTGCCGAGAAGTTCAAGGAACAAAGATTCAACTATGGTGATGGTTGATCGTTTCTCTAAAATGGTGCATTTTTGTCCTTATAGCAAGACATTTGATGCTACTAATATTGTTCATCTATACTTTAAATAGATTGTTAAACTTCATAGCATCCCAAAGATAATCACTTCTAATCGGAATTCCAAGTTCATGAGTCATTTTTAGCATACAATTTGGAGAAATCTTGGAACTCATCTTTAATTTGGTACAACTTATCACCACAAACCAATGGTCAAACTAAAATTGTCAATCATAATTTGGGAAGTCTTTTGAGAATTTTGGTGAAGAAGAATATTCAAGATTAGGATTTGGTGTTGCTATAAGCCGGATTTGCGTAAAACCATTCTATTTACCAATGTACAAGTTGTAGTCCTTTTCAAGTTGTGTACGGTCAGAATTCATTGAGTCCATTGGACTTTATTCCTCTTCTAATAAGTCTGAATTTCAATAATGATGCTGGAAAAAATGGTCAAACTACTTAAAAACTTTCATAAACAAGTTCATGACAAGATTGAAAGGCAAAACAAGAATTATCAAATTTAAGCATATAAGTATTGTAAGTATCTAAAGTTTAAAGAAGGTGATCTGGTTTGAGTACATCTTAGTAAGGGAAGGTTCCTACAAGGTAGATTTTCTAAGCTCAAACCAAAGGTTGATGATCCATTTAAGGTTCTAAAATGAATTGGTGAAAATGCTTACCAAATTGAGTTACCCGCTTACTTAGACATTTCAGACACTTTTAACATGGCTAAGTTATCTTTTTAGGGTGACGATTCGACATTTAACTAGAGGTCAAGTCTTTTTCAACTAGGGGAACATGCTATAGAAGTGTCTTCTACTGGTCCAAATGGAGTTGAGTTACTTGAATTTGGTTAGCATTACAAATGGAGGATTTTTTTAGGTTGTTTGTTATCAGCATATGATCAACTTCAAGCCTAAATTTTCATCTCTTTATTGCATGGGAAATGAGCTTATCCTATATGGTTTTCAAATTCAGAATAACATTTTTCCAGGTTATCTAATTATGCATGCATTGAAGTTTTCTCCAAAGAGTTATATCAATTTTAATTTTAATGCTTCCTACTTAGAGTCAATAATAAGTTATTATTATTTATTCTCTAGAATTCTATTAAATTCAATTTTTAGGTCTGATTTATGTTATTTTGGTATTTTTTAGACTTAGAGGGGTGTTCCAAGTATATAATTTTGATTCAAACCATGATTGAGATTTTTTGAAAAAATTTGAATTGAAATCTTTTGACTTGGCCAATTGGCATCTATTAAGTTTTGTATCTCATTTGTTAGTGGTAGATTTATTTCCTTGACATTGTATCTGTAAAGTGGTGATTTGATTTGTACTTTTAGAGTAATGAGTTGTTTGCATCTGTATCTTTTTTGTTCAAAATCTTAAGAGTGGTAAGCGAAAAACACTTTCTTTTATGTGAGTGACATTTGTTGTTGGATTTTCATACCATCCCATTATCATTCTTGCAATTAATTATTAACTAAGTCAGTATATACTTAACACTATCAAGGAATCAATGTTTAACAAAAGTTAGGTGATAATTAGAATAAAACATAGATAGTTTAGTTTATCATTACAAGAGCATATATACTAAACAAAAGTTGTCCAAGAAAGAGTGGAATTCATACATGTTTACAACTACAAGTGTGTCATTTTTATATAACATGGTAAACTTGGAATCAAAACTAAAAACTAGCAAGCATACTAAACATGTATTTAAAGTTGCATAAGATATTGAAAAATAATTCTAGCATATATAATAGAAATATAATATATCTATGTTTAGATTAAAATAAAAAATTGTACTTACTTGTTGAAGTACTTTAAAAATAATAAAGTTTTTGTTATTGTTAATGATGAATTCGTTATCTTTAAGGCTTTATTGCTCCTCACTTAATGCAATTAGTATATTTGCAATAAACCTCATGAGATTCAAACAACATCACCTTATTTAGATGTATTTCTAAATAAGGTTTACAAACCAAAGTTAAAATCAAACATAAGCCTTAGACTAGAAGCAAAAACAAAACTCAAAATTGACAAGAAAAACTAAAGTGAGGAAGAGTGTAAAAACTCTTCATTCACCCCTTATTTAATTCAAGTTTTAAGCCTGTGTTGAGCACTTGTGGATTAAACTCATACTATTTTACTTAATTTTATTTATGACCCTTCAACTTTCCATTAAATAAAACTAAAGACGTCCTTACATTTTTTTTTTCTATATGGGATAGATAGTTTTGGGTTTCACAACAAACTAGTTAACCTATGTCTTTTATATCAATTTTTCATTCACATATAATTTATTTTAATCTTGTTAATGTTTCATGTTGAAGAACTTATACAAAAGAATAAATTTTTAACCTTAAAAATGAGTGGAACTCACCTTAAATTTAGCCTCAAATAAGCTTGGTAACTATGTTTTATAAATAAATTCCAACAATCAAATTCTTTGTGAGTTGTATCATTAGGTTATCTTCAAATGGTACTAGCAACTGCTATAAAGATCCCATTGTTAGGTTCCCGACTATCATATACGTAGCGAAAACAATAAAAGAAAATTATTCAAGAGTCCCTAGGATCCTATTAGACATATCTAGAGTTGTTTATGGATTTATTACCTAAAGATCTGATCTTCTCTGGCTTTGAATAATTCTTTAAATACCGGGTTGTCACAAACCACAATTTGTCCATTGTCCAGCCTCCAATGGTAATCCATACGAACCACTAGTGAAAAGTCTCTTAAATCCCTATTTAAGAGAGAGGGATTGCTATACCTAAAGTGTTAGCTTTATATTCTGTGACTTACATACTTTTTTTTGTCTAGGAAATTCTAAAAACCCTATAAATAGAAAAATATTTATTTGCCACTTAAATAATATCCATATATTATTTAAAATTAATTTTAGAATTTTAATTAATCAAGTCTATATTTGATTATTCTAAGACTATAATTATAATCCCTGAATTAAATATATTCTACTACTTAATTTCTAAAATTATTTTCAGTCGAGTCACACTTGATTAATTATACGAATTTAATTTCTGACTAATAGTTCTTAATATGTGTGACCCATTAGGTTCTTAATATGTTGGCCCAAATATAAATTATAATTCTAAATAAATAGAATTAAATAAATCAAACAATTTAATTTATTATCAATTCAATAACTGATTAATTTATATTTGAAGAACAAGTGCATCGTCTATCAACATGCTATAATCCCTCAAATATTAGGAAAGTCATAAGTAGTTTGACTTAACCTTTCAGTAACATTTTAACATGGAGTGTGTCTACCATATCAAATCATATTTATTCGTAACATTGTAGTCATTGATCATTTTAATAAGATTTGAAACTCTTTCTCAATCTCATTTCACCTTGCGCAAGAATTTAACAATCAATACTATTTAAGAACATGTGGAACATTTTTCCTAATTCATCTAGAGCAATGAATTATCTATTAATCACTCAAATACCTTTATATAGTTTATGTTATATCTAATGTCTGCCTATTTGTTATCTTTACCAAGATAATGTGTGATAGGATTAAAATATAACACTCTTTATATAAGATAACTTAGTAATCTTAAATCTAAGTATCACTTACACAACTATCATATAAGCTTTTCCATAGACATTTGATATATCTTCATATGGAATTCTTATGCTAGTCAGTTCAGTGTACATGTCTTATAACAAACACCTACATATTAGTTTTATATATCTTTTATACCTCAACTTATGAGAATAATTACTTCCTTTCATAAAGGAAATAACATAATATGTACTAATTTCTACAGCTCTAATAAATATTCAGTATTTAAGAGAGCATCAACCAGGAACATTTTAGAATCAATGCTTTGATGCAATAAGAATCTCATATTAATAACAACTTCATAATTTTCTTTGCACATCGTTTTTACCCCATAAATTTTATCTTTACTTTAGATTCATAAATTAAATATTAAATTCATTAATATAATATTATATGAATATTAAAGATAAATTAAGTCTTTATTAATAATAAATATGTATTTATATGAATATAATAATACTATGTATAACCAACTGATTGACTACGGGGCATATTAAACTAACAGTATTCTCTTGTGTAATTCACTATAGATGGAAATGAAGGCCATTATAAGTCTACAATCTTCAAGATTATAAGCTTCAGGATTATAAAACCCTTCAATCAATCCATCTAGTGTGAGTGTCATAGGCACAAACCTTTATGTTAATATCTTCAATAAACCTAACCAACTGATTAACTACATAACATATTGAACTAACAATCTTCCACTTATACTAAAGCTAATCAATTATGTATCTAATATCATATTGCTTCATGTAGCATTAATGTTTCTGCATGGATAATGACTTGGTAAGAGGATCTTCTAAATTCTCTTCGGTGGATACTCATTCTATCTTTACATCTTTTATTTCATTGATTTATCAAAATAAATAGAATTTTTTAAATGCTTGTTTGGATCATTAGTGAGACTTTGGTTCTTTTTCTTATGCAATGGCTCCATTATTATCATAGTACAGAACAACTGGATCAACAATGTTAGGAACTAACATAGTTCATAGATGAACTTCTTGATCCAAATAACCTCCTTGTTTCCTCAAACATGGAGGTGCATTCTTATTCAGTTGTAGAATCAATTTTGTTCTCTTGTTTAGAACTCTTCCAACTCATAACACTACCATTTATAGTAAAACATATATTGACTGGTATTTACTACTTTCCCAACATTTCATTGAAACAATATTAGTTCAAACAATTTTAAACTTCTAGTTTATCTTATCTATTGATGGATACTATAGCCAAGTATAGGATACCATTTCCATCATATCTCTCTCAATCTGTCTTAAACCACATGTCTTTAAAGGGAGGTGTTCCATGCAAAATAGATAAGAATATCATCTTAGATTCTTCCATGCTAAGCTATTTTAACATCTGGTCTATATACATGGATTTGGACAATCTTAATAACCTTCTAAGTCTATCTCTATATATCTCTATATCCAATATATAGGTTGTTTCTCCTAATTAATTTATGAAGAAATTCTTAGGCAACCAAAACTTTATTGAGTAAAGTAAAGATATGTCATTTCTTAACAATAATATATCATCAACATATAATATTAGAAAAATAACACTACTCTTACTAACCTTTTGTAAACACAAAGTTTATCCATATTTTTTTATGAAATCAAATATGTTGATTATACCATCAAAATTGGATATTCCTACTCTTTAAAGCTTGTATTGCATATTTGTATATTGTCTTTCATATTAGTCTTTCTCTTAAAGACTCACTTAGATCCATTGGGTTTTATCCCTTCAGGTGGATCAACCAAGTTCCAAACTTGGTTAGCATATGAAGTCCATATCTTCAAGTTATTTCTTGCAATAAATATCATATATTTCTTTCAAGTAATTGGTAGGGCCATTAATTATAAGCAACATGTCATTCACAGTTTCCATTAGAGATTCTTATCTCATTGATGGATGACATGCCCTACCAAATTTATAGAGATTTCGTGTTTCTTAAGGTTCAGGCTAAACATCCAATGATTTAACCTTGAGAATATATTTCATCTAGAAATAGTGTTTTAAAAGGTGTAGAGAATCTCATTCTCTTTTAAATAATCATTGAAATATTTGGTTAAATATTAACCATTTCGATCCAATTGAAGTTTTTTAATACTTATTACAATTTATATTTATATTTTATTACAGTTTATATTGAACTTGAGCATTTTAAATTTGGGTATATACAAACTATTTGTATAATTACCAGATCCATAAAAAAAAACAACATTATTATAAAGGAATAACATTTATTGTCAATAATAAATTCAAATCCATTTAATACTAAATAAAATGAAAACAATCTCTTAATATATCAAAACAAAATAACAACTAATCTTGTACTTTTCTTTAGTTCTTTCGTGCAATTGCAAATATGAAAACCATATTTGGTATCTAATGCCCAAGAACTATAATGCAAAGTTATAAAATGGCTTTCAATTATAAACATGTCTAAAGTAGAAGCTTCATTAAGCTTCTTTGTCTTCACAGTTGCAAGGTATTCCTTGTCATTTCTCCTCTAATGTTCTTTATTGTCACAATGATGATAAGTGCCAATGTCTTTCTTGATGCCTCCAATAGGTTTGTTTTCTTTAAAGACAACACTCTTATTCTTCTTATCTTTTTTCTTAGACATTCTAAAAGACTAAATTAGAAAAACTGAACCTTTTTCTTGCTTAAAGGCCCTTTCATTAGTTTTAAGTATATTAAGTAACTTTGACAATAAACTATCCAACTTGTTTATATTGAATTGTGAAAAGTTTTAGGGTAATGACTACAAGACCAAGTTAACATTTAACTCATAGTCCATGACAAAACCCCATTGTCTCAATTTCTCAATATAGCCAATCATTTTCAAAACATGGGTGTTCACTAAAGAACCCTCTATCATCTTGCAGTGGAACAATTCCTTAGAGGTTTCGTACTTCTCAGTCCTACTAACCTTATCAAACAATTCTCGTGTTACCTTTGAAGTTCGGGTGATATATTGGCTAATATAAAAAAATACAGTTTGTTCATTGTCATCATGATGTTCATTCCTAACTTCTTCTTTAACATCATAGCAGAGGCATTTGAAATTGGATTTTTCAAGAACATGTAATATATTTTTTTCTTGCTTAAGAGCAATTCTCATATTTTAGTGTCAGTCTAAGAAATTTAGTCCAATTAATTTGTTAGCATCAAGTATGCTCATAAGATATGCTGCTACTTATTTTATTTATCAACCTATTAATGTAAAAAGAGCAAGTATTAGTTTCATGCATACATATTTAATTTCAAATTTAAATAAGGACTTTAATCCTAAATGAGTCTCTCACTATTTTTCTTGCAAATTAATAACTCTCTCTATTAGTAAAAGAAATCTCTTTTAGATTTTTCTAGTGGGTTAGGATCTTATTTAATTTATCTGATCTTGAGTGACTCAACAAATCAAAATAAATTAAATTAGATAGATAATATAGTGTATTAATCACACCTTTATGTCACTCCTAGATCACTTAGGTAAAAATTCTTTATCTAAACATTTCATATATATTTCGCCTAACTCATGCCTCTAACTTCATATGATCATAAGTGATACATCCAAATCAAACAAGTTAGTTAAGTAAGATCCAATTTTATAGCTTTATAGCATTAAACATATTCGATTAATGATAATCTTGAGTGACTCAACAAATTATCCATGAATGTAACTTTTTTTTTATGCATATAAAATTGGAAGGCAACTATTCATATTCTCAACATGTACTTAATATATTAATGAGAGATTTATTATCAATTAATTAGGTCTCATACATAAGATGATATAATATATATACATTTCATACGTAACAATTTATATATAAACACACACCTCTAGTATGCCATTCTAATTAAATGATTATGAACATATCTAAACTAATTTTATCGAGCAATTGAAGGGAAGTAGATGGTCAAATTTTAGGTAGTTGTAGTAAGTTTTTATAAGTTCATTACAAGCATTTTGATTATATAATAATTTCCTATCTAGATTTCTACATTTCTAAATTACATAACATTTATATAATTAATTAAGAAATCATAAGTTATATTATAGGGATATTAGATGAGAAAACAATTACAATCTAGAAGAAAAAATAGAGATAAAACAAGACATACATGCCATATTTAATAAAAATTACAACCATTCAACCATAAAATAAAAACACTTAATTTTTAACACTTAAAAATATCCAATCAAATTCAATTTGATAATTTCCCAAAAGAAAATGTTTTTGGCTTAAAAACTCTCATTAAATTAGAAAAACTATTTTTCTAAAATTTAATTAAAATATTTAATTAAATATATCATAATCCCATTAGGATATTATAAAACTAAAAAAAATAAATTAAACAATTTAATTCATTCATAATCCTATTAGAAAAAGTAATTCTACAATTAATTTTAATTTAGGGTATAAAATCTAAATTTTATTTATAGAGGGAAAATTCATAATTTATCTTAAAGACCTTAAATTGTAATAAGGCTTAAAGTTTTAAGAACATGTTCACAATATACAAACTTAAAAGCTTAATATTTAAAATTAAAAAGAGAAGGAAGGGGGTAATTTTTCCTAACTCTAAAGAGATATTAGAGTTTCTGCTCCTCTTTATCTTCTTCTTCTTTATTACTAGTAGTGAGTTCTTTGCCCACTACCAGCGGCATCCACCGCTGTCGTTGTCAGTTAGCAATGCAAGGAATAACCCTTTGCGCCACACAGCCTCACACTAAATGACTAGTGATGCTGCTGTTGGAGAGACGCTGTGTTTGATGAGGCAACAACCTTGCTGTCTTGCCAGTCAGTGGTGTGCTAACTTGTGTGTCAGACTAGAATCGTTATAGTTTTTTTTAATCTTTTTTAAAATTAATTTTTTAATTCATCGTGTTGTCTTATTAGTAATTAAGTTTTAAATCTTGTTTATTATTTTTTTTAAATTGTCCCGTTCTTATTTAATTTTATATTTTTATCAAATAAAATTAATTTTAGAAATATTTAGAGAGTGCTTTTTATAATATTTATAATTAGTCATTAATATTTTTTATTATCATTAACTTTTTATTTTATAATTATATTATTAATCTAACCAAATTTATTATTTATCGTTTTATTTTACAATTAATGAACTAGGTCCAAATTTGTTTTACCATTTTAGAAACGCCATCGCAGAACCTTTTTTTTTTTTACACGTCTACTTTCAATTCATTTCAAGTCTGAGCAACAAACACAAATCCCTTCGAATCAAATCCAGCTCGCTCTCTCTCGTCTCTACCCAACTGAGCCTGTAAAATTCTTTCTTAGAGAAATTTAAACAACAACAACAACAACAATGCGTTTAGTTCTTCAACTACAATCCCTCTCTCTTCAATCCCTGTAATACAAGATCTTTAAAAAGAAAGAAAGAAACAAAAAATGTCAAAGAACTTCGTGAGAGAGAACGTGCCTCTCTCTCGATTCGGTGTTTTAGTCGCACAATTAGAATCCATAGGCGCCTCCGCTTCCCAACAATCCCTTGACCCTCTCCTCTCTTTCGATCTCCTCTCCGATCTCCTCTCCGCCATCGATGAAGAGCCACAGGTCCTTCCCTTCCCTTTCTCTCTTCTTTTATTAAAACGCCTTGTTTTTTAATTCTTCGAAAATCTGCAGGTCTTATAGTTTTTTTTTTGTTTTACGGTGCGTTTTGGATTTTCTTTGATTTATCGTTTTTTTTTTTGGTTTAATAATGTCAGGAATCTATTTTGTTATGGCAAAGAAAATGCGAGGATGCATTGTATTCATTGCTCAAGCTTGGCGCGCGGCGGCCAGTGCGGCATTTGGCATCAGTGGCAATGGCTAAGATCATATCTAGAGGGGATAGTATTTCGATATACTCCAGAGCGAGTACTCTCCAAGGGTTTCTTTCTGATGCTAAGAGAAGCGAACCTCAAAGAGTTGCCGGTTGGTTCAAAATATCACTTTTTTTTCTTAGATATGGCAAATTATGATATAAATTTACTTCTAGCATTTTTATGCAAGTTGATCGTAAATTGAATCCCCCCCCCCCTATCAATGGATACATTTTTCAGTGTTGAAACTCCTTGCTAGCTGTTTGGATTTATTGCAGTAATTGTATGCGTGCTGCTTACTTTTCGGGCAACTAAGTCTTTCCTGAGTGAAATGTCAATCTTGTTACTGGGACAGGACGACATTGGCTTAGATTTACATTTGAAGTCTGAACGGGTAAGATTAGGTCTTATTGCCGCATCTAGAATTTTCGGGAGTTTTGGGGAGTTGTGGGCAATGTTATCAAGAGATGCTCCAGGCGAGGCGAGGCCCCAGTGCCTTTATTAGCCTCAGGCGTTGGGTTCCAATGAAGCATCGCCTAGGCGAGCGCCTTGGAAGTGGGTGCAAGGCATCAAGGCTAGTGCCTGCTTGAAGTTCCTTTTCTGTTGGATTTTTTAACTTATTTATGTTTTGACGTATTTGTCATTTTTTTTTAATTTACCACAAGAAACAAATTAGGGGTATTTTGTAAAAAAAACAAAGATTAGGGTAAGAAAATTAAAAAAAAATCATTAAAGCGGGAGACAAACAGACAATGAAGGGCACTTAGAAGAGAAACACCAGCCACACTTTCTTTTTTCAATAGTACTTTCTTTTTTCAATAGTGGGAGTCGGAGAACAACACATCTGTACAAGTGTAGTATGGTTTGAGAGATGAGGACTTGGATTATAATCATGAAATAGAGGATATGAAGGATTCAAGTGAAGGAGAAGAAAGCATGGAAGAAGATGTTTTTGAAGATTAATGAATAAAGATGATGATATTTAATTTTGCATTTTAATCTATTTGGCTACTCACTACTTTAAATTATCTTACTTTGTTTTAAAGGTGAAAAACATAACTTTATATGACTGTTATGGTATTTTATATTTTCTATTGATTTTCTATTGATCTAATCTTAACTGGGAAGATATATATTTTAGATTTATATAATATAATATTACATATATATTTTTTTTATTTATAGCATATCGCCTTGGTTCATTTGGGCGAGCGCCTAGTGCCTTGAGCATTTTACAGGCTTAGTGCCTTTTGCCTTTGACAACACTGGTTATGGGATAAGATATTGGTGTAGTGCTAACATTGGTTGTGGGATAAGATATTGGTGTAGTGCTTAAAGTGTTTTCAAATAGTTTTTTAGTAGATAGCAGAAAGATTTGAAAATCCTTTTGAATGGATTATTTTTTTTTTCTTGGATGCCAAAAAATGATTTGTATGCATTCGTGCAATGACTTTCATGGTGCTAGTTATGGTGCTTTTTACAGAAGTTGTAGATGGCACTTGGAGTGATTCAGGGGATGTAGTTGTGGTCTTTGAAATCCAGGGATTACATATGGGTTAATGCACAGTTGGGG
>Ga0325402_1002548_pt1 | contig 16053 bp, 9 predicted proteins | sample PopdelMetagenome_22_FD_207212 | JGI IMG/M metagenome (GOLD analysis project Ga0325402, IMG submission 207212) | Populus deltoides microbial communities from Bellville, Georgia, United States - Xylem-PdKOR-R3 | ecosystem: Host-associated > Plants > Phyllosphere > Stem > Wood/Secondary xylem... | reverse complement strand
TAATAAGAGAACATGTAGCAGTTTTGCTGAATAATAAATATCTTTTAGTTGTTTTTAGTAAATAACTAATTTACACGGCAAGCTATACTGTAGTATGAATAAAAAAATTGAATCGATTTTTTTTTTTTAATAAATGTTGAGGGTACATGAAATTGTATAATAATATTATTAAGTTTAATCGATCAAATCTCTTAATCCAACCCTCTGAATTCTTATCTAAATTTACTTTTTTATCTAAACCAAATTTAAAATAAAAATATATAAAAATTGCCACATAACCCAATAACCCAATTGACTTTGTAAAAAATATATTTCACTTAAAACAATAATTTAAATGTTATAATTCAATTTTTTTTTTTTGCAGATATAAATAAATCAAATTAGTGAAATCAAAAAATTAAACACTTATCCGTCATATAAACCTTGTTATCAAATACAAGCTACTGGATTTTTTATTACTTCCTATCCCACCACACGGTAACACAGCAGCTTCCACCCGTTCCTCTCTTCCCTGTGGCGGCACCGCCAGCCAACACTAACCATCCATTCTTCTCCACCACGTTACCAAACCAGATCATCCACCAGAAGCCACCACAAATTGAACCACCAACACCAGCAGCTCCACCCCACGACCAGCAGCCAGCGACACCTCATTCACACCAACCATCAGCTAAAAAAACTCATCTTCACCAACACTGAACAACAAAAACACTGCCTCTATCTCCTCCACCTGAAAGAACAAAGACCCATTAACCCGAAGAGACCCTTCAACCTCCAGTCGATGTCCCACTCCAGCAGCACCAGCAACCCAAACCAGTCCCCATCATCATGAACCAAGCTAACCCACATTGTCCTCCAACTCGCACGCTATTGTCTCTTCTTTCCTTCACCAACCACCAAAAGAAACAGCCCCGTTCCAGCCACACGGCAGCAGCGAGAAGTTTGAACTAAATCGCCACTCCAATCGACCAGGTTCTGCTCCTTCCATGGCAGTGATGAAAAACAGCTAAACCAGAAGACAGAAGACGCAGTGCAGAGAGAGAGAGAGAATTAAAACTGACTGTTTATGTTAATTATTTGGATTTGCAGGTGATGGTGAAATTCATAGATAGCATAAAAAGAAAGAGGATGAAAAGCTGTTTTAGATCCCACTAATTTCCCCTTTTTACAGGCAGCAACGCGTGGATTCACGTACAGGCAGTGGTGATGGCGTATGAAGCCCACGTGGCGCCACAGCTCTTGCACTTCTATGAGTTCCAGCGGTTCTTCCATCATATTCCGACCATTTGGTTTTTTATCCAGAAGACGATTTGTTTAATTGTGTTTGATAATGTTCTATAAATATTTATAATTGTAGGGTGTGGTTTAATTGGTGAAATAAAGGGTCTGTGTTAACTCTTAGCGTGTGTTAGAACAAACAACAAACAAAAGAAATATATAAAAAAAATATTTTTGCATGGTTAGCATTTTACATAATCATTGTTTTATAATTTTTTTTTTAGTAAAAAATACTTTATATAAGTTTTATTATAGTTTTGAAACCGCCCGGCTCGACAAGTTGACCAGGAACCCGGCCTACCCGGAGCTGAAACTGGACCAGGTTGAAGAAAAAATAGAGGAAGGAAAAACCTGGTGACCCAGTTGACCCGGCAAGACCCGGTCAAAAACAGGGTCACAACCCGTTGATTTTTATTTTTTACTAAAACGATATTGTTTTGACTTAAAAAAAATAGACCCAGACGACCCGTTGACCCGATCAAAACCCGGAACTCGAACCTTGAACCGGCCGGGTCTAAAAACTAAGAGCTTTATAACATGTTTATACAGCCCATCAAAAAAATTCATCCAAATAAAATGGCTATTAGGTCTATATAAAAAAAAATCCATCATTTTTTATATTTTCTTAAAAGAACAATCACAAGGTATTTTTTTAATAAAAGGAAACAAGCTAATTTTTAATCATTGTAGAGTTCATTCAAGAATTCAACCCTCAATTATTTTAACTTTTGAGTCAGTAAATATGGTGGTTAATATTTTTAACTCTAGTATTAATAAACATGAAAATGAAGATAGATGATTCTATTAGAGAATCTAGTTCACTAAAACATGAAATTATTTTCTCTTAAATCAATATTTCATAAATAATTAACAAATGATCAACATGTTTAATTTCTAGTATACATTTGCATGGAAAATGCACAGGAAAACGTAAAACCAAATGTAAAATTTGCATAGTCAATTCAATCGACATTGAAAACTTAGCCTTTAATTTCCAACGATACTTTGAATTATCTCTTACATCACGGCCAAATTCAATTGGTATTGTGGTCTATCAAAAAACGGCAAAGTTGTCCAAATAAAAAAAATATGAAACTCTACAGGTAATAAGTTGAAAGTGATTTTTGAATTTGATGAGTGATTATTCAATAATCCTTCTTCATGATTAATTGAGATTATATTAAAAAAATTATTATTTTATGTCTCATTATTTTTCAAGAAATTTCAATCTTTATTACTAGTAACTGTTTGAGAATATGGTGACAGTTATTTTTTAAAGTGTTTTTCGTTCAAAAACACATCAAAATATTATTATTTTTAATATCAACAAATCAAAATCATCTGAAAAACTTCAAAATAAATATTAATTTAAAACTAAAAAATAAAAAAAACTAATTTTTTAAAAAAATATTTCTAAAATATAAAAATAAATATACCTTGGAGGGGTTTGTATTATTTTAATTAGTTTTAAGCCACCCGTTGGAGGCTGATCTAGAACTATTTGGACATTTGAAAAGACCAGGCAGGCATGTACACTGTGCCTTTCGAGGAAAATATATTTATTTTGATGGCGTTTGATTTTTTGACTTCCATAGTTTCCAGTCAATATTCTTATCTTTTATAATAATTTAGCAGCACTAACAGTGCATTATAAGGTACCCAATGTGGCTGTGCGAGCCTTAATTAATTAATTAATTAATTTATATATATATATATATATATATATATATATATATATATATCCATTCCTATGAAGATCATGGTAAAATAAGTAATAAATAATTACTACTACCTTGAAGCTAAGGTATTGACAATTGGAAAGCATTGCTTTTGAATATTGATTTCAGCCATGTTTTTTCAAATTAATAGGTTTCAATAATATTTCTTGAATTATATATAATTAATAAATAATTGTATTAATATCAAATATATTAAAATATAATTGATTTTTTTCTAAATGGTTTTCAGAGTGTATTGACCAAGTTCATTCTCTAGATGTATACGAATACATCACTTTGTAGCTAAGGATCATGGAATGGAGACAATTCTATGCCTGAGAAGAAGAACAACACAGCAAAAACAAAAGCCTGCGACGCCGGCATGTTTGTTTTGACGGCAGTCACTAAAATCTAAAATATTTATACCATTCCAAGAAAGATCATAGAGTCCACTTAAGGATTTATACTCGTGTTTAATAAAAATTTACAGTTGGACTTTCTTGACCTGCTTGGACTCTTTTTTTTCCCAATAAACAGCCTAAATTTAAATTAATTTTAAACACAAAAACATATTACCATATAAAAAAAATAAAAACTATTTAATAAAAAAATATCTTTGCTTTTTACAACTTTTTTAATACACCTCAACAATAAATAAATTAAGATAATGTTTAATGGGTGCCTTGGAGACACCATTAGCTAGCTTTTTCCTTGTTTTATTTCTCATATTTAAATATATTTAACTCTATATAATCCTAATATATTAAGCATGCTTAAAAGATGAAGAAAACATGCAAATGTAGACATACAATGCCTTCGGGATTTTCCACAATCCCTTCATTTTTTTGCCATCCTTATATCTAGAACTACTATATATATTTTGAATCTTGAAAAACATGCACGGTATGACATAATTTGGAGAAAAAAATGTTATTTTGATGGCGTTTGATTCCTGCAATTTGGAGGACAATATGTTCCTTATCTTTTTAATAAAGCTTAAATAGTAAAACTTCTCTAGAATGTGAAGACATGAGCCGTTATATTTTTTTTATTATTCAAGAATATATTAATCCATAAATTCTTGGAATTATAAATTAAAACTGAACACTAATTATCCACAATTATGAAGTTCATAGGAGTAGTAAGCAGATAAATAATTAAAATTTGACAAACTATATCCGCCAGAGAGAAGAACAGAATAATTAATTAGTCGTGGAGCATTATTTCAGAAAATCAATGGAAACGCCTTTAATTAGTTTACTTGAGTGATATCTCATCTTGGAAAAAAAAAAAAACAATAGCATACGACAAATTAACCGGATCGGTGGCGTATAGCTGAACAAGAGTACAAGACTTTTCTCCATTACAAATAATGGTATGCCTCAAATTAACGTGCAGGTGTAGATTATACGAAGGCTTCTCTGAATGGGAGGAAAAGAGAAATTCAATTCCGTGAAATCTTTTGTTGGCTTGAAGAAGGCCCGAATCAAAAGCCTTCGGAGATCCGTTTCGGGCATAATGACTTTAAAATTATATTCCACAAAAGGTAGTTTCCTGTAGAAGCTTAGGAGGAAAAGCTTACAACATAGTTATAAAACCTTTGTCCATCATTCGGATCAATATAAAACAACGTTGTTACGAGAGAAACAAAAATTACTATATCTCATTAAGGCTAGATTTCATTAAGGTTTTAATTCACAGATCAATTGAATTTATCCGGTTTAATCTTCATGATCAAATCTAACCTGAAAGACCGGGCGGCGCTGAGTTCTGTAGCCATAATCAAAGGGCGAAGAGATCCTCGATTGCGGCAACTGCAAGGCATTCATTGTAGTCCAACAAAAATAATTTTTTATCTTCGAGTCCGATAAACAATTCAAAAGGTGGATAAAATGACAATTCACTTGGACTGGCACCATCAAGTTGGGGGCCAGCCAGCAAAACAGTAGCCCCCTCGATGGTTGAGCAAGTGCAGCCCCCTGGATGGTTGCTTCCTCCTATAAATAGGGGTATGCATACATATTCTCTTCATCACACTCACTAGCCACATATCCACAGAATTTCCCTGCATTTCAAATTTTAGTCATGGCTCCCACAAAGGCAGTAGTAGCCGATGATCACCTTGAATTACCCGCAGGGGGCAAAAATACTCCACTAACCAACACCATTCCCATTTCCAATGTTCAAACCGATATCTATGGGCTTGAGATCTGGGAGGGTACCCTCCCCATCATCGACCTGGGAGGCCTTCATGGTCCTCGCCGCTCTGACACCATCAAACAGCTTGGCCATGCATGCCAACACTATGGTGGCTTTATGGTAGTTACCTAGCTATGCTTACATGTGTGTGTGTGTGTATTGCATGTGGAAACCATCAAAATTATTATAGAAAACGTCACTGAGAAAATGTATTTTAACTTAATTCAATGTCTTCGGTTCAATCAAGGCACCGAAAAAGTGTCATCGAATATTTTTGTCATTCATCTTTGGTACCTCTTTCTTTGAGCATCTATAACATCTTTATCTCTGACCAAAAATTGTGAAGTGTAAATAACTTTGTGTTCTAATAATTAATGTGTCGTATTATCAGCTGAAGAACCATGGCATTTCAGAGAGATTATTGAGTGACATAATGAGCAAAGCAAGAGAGTTCTTCCATCTGTCAGAAGAAGAAAGGATGAAATTATACTCTCCTGACCCTACCAGCCTTATCAGGCTTGCTACTGGCTTTAAGGACGATAATCAGAATGTCTTCGTCTCGAGGGAATCGTTGAAATTTCATTGTCATCCTATTGAAAATTATGTGAATCTATGGCCTACAAATCCTCCATCCTACAGGTAATATTTCATGGAAATATTAAACAAGAATTCAATTTGGTGTTTTTAAATCTGCATGGACTAATTTAGTAGCTTTTTTCAGCTATTACTAAGTTATAATATTTTATCGTTTACAGGGAGGTTGTATCCGAGTATTGTGTAGCTGCTAAAAGGGCAGAGATAACACTACTTGAAGCTGTATTCGAGGGCTTAGGCATGGAAAGGAAATCTATAGACCAGATATTGGACAACCATGGACAATACGCTTCTCTAAACTACTATCCGACGTGTGACAAGTCAAATCTTGGGCTCACTTTTGGACTGCGTGGTCACACTGACCCCACTATACTCACCATGCTACTGCCGGATGAGGTGCCTGGGCTTGAAATTCTACAAGATGGTGACTGGGTACCTGTCAAGCCTATTCCTAACACCTTAATTGTCCATGTTGGTGACGTGCTTCAGGTCATTTACCCTCTTTATATCTACTTTCTTCTAGAATTATTCATTCAAGGCAAAAAGAAACATGAAAAATCACCGGTTCGACTTGTATGTGATAAAGCATGTGACGGACTACATAGCTAATTTTATATCTTAATTTTTTCTTATCAGGGGCTTAGCAATTGCCGATACAAGAGTTTGCTCCATCGAGTTATTGTCAATTCTGAGAAAGAACGTTTATCCATTGCTTCATATTGCTATCCATCAAATGATACTCAAATGGGGCCTCCTAAGGAATTGATCGATGATGATCATCCATTGATTTATAAAGATTACACCTACGAAGAATTCTACACTACAATGTGGAAACAAAGACTTCCAGATGCCACTCGCTTGGACTCATTCAAAGTTTCTGCTGCTTAATCACATCTTCTCCACTACCGTTCCTATGTTTACAAGATGCTTGGGATGCATGCTGCTTTTATCCTCTCTCTCTTTTTTTTCTTTTTTTTTCGTTTTGTGTGTGAGATCGATGGCATGCAATTTACTTTGAATAAATCTCAAGCATTTTGTAACTTTTTCTCTTTTGGTTACTAAGCACTGTACCATAAAAGGTGATGAATCTTGTAGCAAGTGGCATATGATCACTTGATCCCTTTTAAGATGCATGCTAGCTGTTATGATATTACCTGAAATAAAAACGTTTCTGTTTTCATGAAATGTTGAGCTTTATTCTGGATGATGGCATAATTTATCCTTTTCCTTTTCAATACATACGAGTTCATCCCTAACTTAATTTGTAACCGATAATGTTTCAATATCTAATATGCTTACAAATAAGGATTTTTTTTTTTTGATTGGATTAAAGGTTAATCAAATATTTATTCAAATAACTCTCTTCTTTAAAAAAAAAAATATATCTCTTGATAACTGTTATTGAATACCTACAAAAAAAAAAGTTAGTAATCTTATAAAAAAAGGCAAAATAAATATGCTAGAGAGCATTAAATTCTAAAAACAAGGTTGTTTTTTTGTTGAATATAAATGTGTTTTTTTAATTTAAAATCTTTAGTCTCTTGCCTGGGTAGCTCAAGAAATATTTATAGCCCATGAATATTATTTTTTTTTCAATGAATAAACTGAAAAGTCATTTTATCTTATAAAATTAACAAGAAATAAATGTCTCTTATACATGCATTAATAAGGGAATATCATACATTAATGAAGAAAGATATCCCTTACACATGCTAAAGAGGAAAAAAGTAGTTGGGCTTAAGAGGGTAGGGCCCAAGGGGTCAGGCACACCCCATGTGGATGTGGTTGGGCTCGGACACACTTGTTATATGATAAGAGTTATATGATAACTAGGATTAATTAAAAAAAAAATAGAGAAGATAAGGGTTACTACCACACATAAAAAAATAAACATGCATATAAGATTAACTCTATAAGCAAGTGTAACAAGCCATATAATTAAAGAGGAAAAAAGTAGTTGGGCTTAAGAGGGTAGGGCCCAAGGGTTCAGGCACACCCCATCTGGATGTGGTTGGGCTCGGGCAAACTTGTTATATGATAAGAGTTATATGATAACTAGGATTAATTAAAAAAAAAGATTAGAGAAGATAAGGGTTACTGCCACACATAAAAAAATGAACATGCATATAAGATTAACTCTATAAGCAAGTGTAACAAGCCATGTAATTAAAGGCAGCAACAACTCTTGTGAACGTGAAATTATAGAAAAAGCCTTGAAAGATGGAAGGTTATCAGTAATTGATAAACAATTAATGAAAGCATCATACAACTGATTATATAAGATAGATTACAAGGAAGATTGACAACAACAACTTAAACTCAAATCACTGCAATGTAGTTTTATCAAGTTCTCGAGACCTTTCAAACCTGAAACCAATAGGCGATAATTCGTAAGCGATAGTTTGTAGATGATAACTCTATAGGCGATAGTCAAGTTCCTTTATGATTAGTAAACTTGTAGTTTCAATTTCATATAAAAAAAAACCAAAAAGATGTTTTATTATCTAGGAGTTTCAATTCGTGGATATAATCAAAGTGTGAATTACTCTTTAAATATAAGGATTCATTTCATAAGTTATTGAGTTTACTTTACATTGAAGTTGTTTTAATTGTATAGTTACTTATTCAGTTGAACTATTATTTGTATGAAGTAAATTTAATCAAATTAATAATCGTATAATTCTGTAATAAAAATTTAAAATTACTTAAGTAGATCTAGCTAGAACTAAATTCAAAGTTCAAATCAATTAACTTATAACTTCAATTTTAAGTTGCAAATTAAGTCCTTTTTAATTGAGATAAACACAAAAAAAAAAAACATAAATCGAACATCGGGTATGCAACATAATCCCACAGGTATTAGATATGGATCTAATGATTTGACGCATGATTATTATGAGCTTATGATAAAATTAAACATCAAATATTAAAAAAATATCAATAAACCTTGTTTCATCAGTAACCCTTTTTTTAGGGAAAAAAATAATTAAGATCCCTTCTATCTAAGTTTTTGTGATGAAAGGGAGAGTGAAGGTTTTGGAAATACAAGTAATGTGTCACCGTTTAGATTTATGTTAGTCATAGAAGGATTTCGGTTGCAATTTTCGGTCACAAATTTTTTTTTTTTTAACGTGTGGGATTCAATGAAAGGTCATTTGCTTGAATTTAATTTAATTTCTAGGAATTTTTTCACACTGGAAAATGAATGTGAAAAGTAATGTCATTAATTTCATTAATAAATTAAGTAAATTTAATTATTGACAGCAAAATTAGGTGAGAAAAAGGAAAGTGTCCGTGACAGAAATTTCTTTTTATTTTTACTCCTACTACTTTCATGTTGTAAACTGTACAAGACAAGAGGAAATACTGTAAAAAGTAGTATGAACAAGAAATATACACTGCCCAAATTCCTAACAAGTAGTCGTTCAAATCTGACACCCTTCACTGTCGAAAGCAGCGGTCACGAACATTTGCCTATGATTCTTACCCTTTTGGCACATTTTATTGGAAACTCATAAGACTGCTTTCTGACTATTCTGGCGATATCATATTCATGCAGCGTGCAAGTATTTCCTCAATAGACTGTTGAGTGAGGACATGAGGAGACTAAATGGTCTCTATGATGCTGTAGCAGCTTTTGCAAATTGATCGTCTAGAACCAAATTTTTTGCTTGGGATGTTGTTAGAAAACGAACGCATGAGAAGGAAACATAATAGGAGAATTATCAAATCAAACGTGCTAGCTAGAAAGGTCAAGCCACCCCAACGAATACATTCCAAATTGGACTGCGTAATCTTGGACTGTGGTAGAACAGAAAATTCAAAATCATCCAGTCTTAAGGTCTAAATGTCTTCTTTTTGTAAGTTAACAAACAAGAGGAGTGATGGCAATTGTCTGTAGTATTTTAGTACTTCTTGAACAAAAATAGACTAGCGTTGAATGTTCAACGGATTGTTTTACGACAATATCCATACGTTCAAAATCAGGAAAATACCCTAACACAGTAAGAGTTTTTACGAAAATAAACATAACTTTTAATTTAATATATAATTGAATTATGTTGAAATTTTTTAGGTGTCTTCTAGAAGCTCAATTCTACATGTGGTTGGCAGGCCAACGAAAATCAAGATTGACATCTTGTTGAATTTGATTCGAAAGATGTTGTTTAGAAGTTTTTTTATTATTTTTTTATGTTTCGTATTAATTTTTTAAATTTTAGTGGTGCCGTGCATGTTAGTTTTTGAAAGTATTTTTTATTTGAAATATATCAAAATAATTTTTTTAATTTTTATTGTTAGTGCATTAAAATTAAAAAAATAATTTAATATTTTTTTAAGGAAAACATAATTTTAAAAATACTAAATCCAAATACAAAAACAAATTTGAGCATTCCACGTAGAACTACAAAATGTCGGACTTTGCAGGCAAGTGTGCAGTCAAAAGTTCTTCATTTTGTATAAAAAACAAGTGAAGAGACGTGATAACGTTTGTCCTCACATATAAAAGTCTTAATGGCAAGCTGTCTGAACTTCTTTTATTATTATTATTATTATTAACAAATAAACTAAAGGCCGTGGTTTTTTTACTGTAGATGGAGATACAATTCACCGTGGAAAGTTTTCCTAGCAAGATTTATGGGTTTATAACACCTTTCCTGTTCCTATTGCAAGCAAAAACAAATGGCAACCTCAACCTATGAGGAAGACTATCATCTCCAGTATGCTATGCAACTTTAAAGTGCATCAGTGCTGCCTCTGGTTTTGAAAGCAGCAATAGAGCTAGGTGTGTTTGAGATAATAGAAAAGGCTGGTCCTGATGCCTTGCTCTCAGCTTCAGATATTGTCGCTCAATTTCCCACACAAAACAACCCGGAAGCCCATATTCTGCTAGACCGTAACCTATGCCTGCTCGCAAGCCATTCTATTCTTACTTGCTCAGTGTCCACCAAGAATATTCAGGATGGTCATTCCCAGAGGTTATATGGATTAGCACCTGTGGCCAAATACTTTACGAAGAACCAGGATGGAGGATCGTTGAGTCCCTTTTTAGCTATGATTCATGACAAGGTTATGATGGATATGTGGTAAGAGACTTCATAAGTATTGCTTCTTTCATATATTCTATTTTTGTTGCCGAATTGTTTGTTGCTATAGTTAGTTTGTGATTTTTCTTCTTCTTTCACAATGAAATAACAACAGGTAACACTTAAAAGACGCAGTTCTGGAAGGAGGGATTCCATTTGAAAAGGCTCACGGGATAAATTCTGCAGAATATCTAAAAAAAGATGCAAGCTTTTGTGAGCTATTCAGCAGTTCCATGAAAAGTTTCAACGTTACATTTATGGAGACAATTCTGGACATATATGATGGATTTGAAGGTGTAAAATGCTTGGTGGATGTGGGTGGTGGCAATGGTTCTATCCTTAACATGATCATTACCAAGTACCCTGCAATTAAGGGTATCAACTATGATTTGGCTTCAGTTGTGGAAAGCTCACCATCCTACCCAGGTATTGATCTTTTGTTTTGATCTTTTATTTTAACTTACTACTTACAAATCGAAAGGATGCTTGCCTATTCTTGAAGTTGAAACGCGACTAGTAGGAAAACTGCATTGATACAGTTGTTTGATCATTTACTTAAAGTGTACAAAATTGAGCAGTCTGAACAAGTTTTGTTCTGTAGGAATTGAGCATGTCGCGGGGGACGGATTCGTAACAATTCCGAAAGGAGGAGATGCCATTTTCATGAAGGTAATAAGATTTGATACTAGTGAAGTTTTAACAATTTGTTAGCTACATACCTCTGTTAGGGAACTGAAAATGATATTTTTGAATGAAACAGTGGATAACTCACAACTGGGATGATGAGCACTTGCTAAAACTGCTAAAGAATTGTTATGAAGCTTTATCAGACAACGGAAAAGTTATAGTGGTGGATATGGTAGTTCCAGAAACCCCTGAAACCAATGTTAAAGCTAAAAGCATGCTACAGAATTATTTGTTCATAACAAGCATGAGTCCGCAAGGAAAAGAAAGGACAGAAAAAGAATTTGAAACCTTGGGAAAGGAAGCTGGATTTTCTCATATTCGAGTTGCTTGTTTTGTTTGTAATTTTTCAGTAGTGGAGTTCATAAAAAAATAAGTGCATAATTACTGTTGTAGTTACATCAGCTTACCCAATTGCTCATGTGGTTGCATTTCAGAAGCTGATGATCAATTCTCATAGAACTCAAATCTCTAGTGAGTGTAGCTCTTGGATTTTGGTGAGGAAGTAGTTCATAAATGTTGAATGTATTGGAAAATCAATGAATGTTGAATTTATCAGCAGATTAGCAAGAGTCAACCATAATTTATTTGTTTAGCTCCGGAAACTGGACTTGGCAGCACAGCAAGTTCTGGTGCAGAAAAGGAGGCCTAAACCACTTCAAGTTTTTTCTGTAGATGATTCTATACCTGATCAGCAAGTGCCCTGGCCTAAACAGTTTTTCGAAGTATGACAGATTTAATATTTCCTCACAGCACCATCCACCGGACTTGTCACAAGAACTGATTGCAAACTAAGATCATTAAGGTAGTCCTGTAAGCAAGACAAACATTTTAGATGGATTATAAATTGGATAATGTAGATAACAAAATATACCAACAAAATACTTCCCACACAGAACAACTGCCTCCCCACTCTGAGAACAACTTATGCTCGTTTTGTGATTGACCGTATCCTTTGCCTTCTTGATAGCTAGCCATTCCATTCGCACTTGTTCTCTAGACAGTATCTGCACGAGAGATTTCAACCCCATATTTATGGAGAGAATTCTGGATGTATGGTGGCTTCGAAGGTGTAAAAACCTTGGTGGATGTGGGTGGTGACAATGTTTCTGTGCTTAACATGATCATTTCTAATTATCCTACCGTTAAGGGTATCAACTATGATTTAGCTCAGTTGTAGAAATCTCACCATCCTATCCAGGTATCTATTTAGTATTATTAAGGTTTTTTAGTTTTTTTTTAATAAAGAATCGTAATAACTTTTGGACAAACAAGTATATAAATGAATAATATCAAGTATTTATATTTATTTTGTTTTTGGTTTTTGACAGTTTTGATATCTAACAAACTTCTTTATCTTTTATTTTTGCCCAATAATTCTCATAATTATTTTGTTTTGTTGTGTGTGGTAGAACAATCATAGCTAGAAAAGGTTGAAACCAAGACGTGCTTGTGTAGGAAAAAAAAATAAGCATATTTTTCTAAAAAAATATGTCTAGGAACTAATGTGTTGTTTTCATATTCCTTAGTTGTTATCCTTCAAAATCCTAGTGGTGAAACCCTTGAAGAGGTGCCCCCCACAAAAGTGTTGGGTTATAGATCTATAATGAGTAGCAAACACAAAAAGATATTGTGTTTAAGACCTATAATATAGTGATTTGCATAAAGATATCAGGGACTCACAATAGCGTAGCCCATGCAATAAATGATGTTCTTGATGGAAAATAATTTTTAACTATAGATTGAACTCGATGATAAAATCCTTCCAGCCAGGAAGATGGATGCGGGAGATTTTTTAGAAAAATAATTTTTTATTATTTTTTTATTATTTATTATAATGATTTTCTAGTTTATTCTATATGAAGGTTATATTTATCCTAATTTATTTTTTATTCAATATTATTATAATTTTTTAGTTTTTTCTATATAAAACATTGTGATAGCAAGTGAATACATGAAAAAATAAAATTAAGTATTTTAAAAAAATCCTTATACTTATGGTGTGTTTGGTTTTTGAAAATTTTAACAAGTGTTTTTGATTTTTTAAAGTTTTAACATGTAACGAACTTTATTATTCTTCGTTATCATTCATATCAGAACTTCTCAGAATTATATTGTTATGAAGAGGGTCTTTGAAAGTAAATTTCAACCTGCTTTTCGTTAAAATTTGAATTTATTTTATTTTAAATTAATTTTTTTAGTATTTTTAGATTGTTTTATTGTGTTGATATCAAAAATAATTTTTTAAAAAAATATAATTTTTTGATATTTTTCAAGTAAAAACAGTTTAAAAAAAAACACCACCACACTCTCAAACACCCTCAAAACCACAATGGAAAATTGATTGTAATGGACATGGTAGTTCCAGAAGCCCCTGAAAACAGTTGCTTGTGGTGCTCATATTTTTCAGTAGTGGAGTTGATCAAAATATGTGATTGCTTAGTGATTAGCATCAGCTTAGTGAAGTAGTGGCCGATGTCCCCTAAACTCTGCAATTCTTATAAAACTCTAATCTCTAGTTGCCACAAACACATTCTACAAGATGGGTGTAGCTTTCTTGCTGTTAGATGCATTGGAAAATAAGTGAATGATGAACGTGGAATTTGTCAGCAAGTTACAGAAAATCATGAACCTGCCAAAATTCATAAACCAGTTATTAATCAATGACAGAATTAAAAGTAAAAGTTCAAAACTGACGCTAAGCCACTGAAATGTAACTTGTACTTCCCCCCATCTAAATGGCTACTGTCGCTCTATCTGAATGGTCACATGACTGATATTGTGTTCTCTCTTAATGTAATCTATAACCTTGTCTAGTACCATGTCAGCATCAGCATCAGGCTTGATCATAACATGGCAAGCCAACAAACACTTCCCTACAGTTATTGCCCAAATGTGCAGTTCATGGACGGCAACCACCTCGTCCATTTCGCAGAGACCCTTCTCAAGCGTAGTTGCGTCAATCTCCCTCGGCGTGCTCTCCATGAGAACCTCCAGAATATTCCGTAGCATACTGATTGTTGTGCCCAACACAATTATGGAAAACACAAGGGTGCATATCAGATCAATGATTTTCCATCCTGGCTTATACCATATAATTGCCCCACCAAGCATCACCCCAAAACTCTGAATTGAATCTCCCAATACGTGAAGATAAGCCCCCTGAATATTGATATTTCGTTGCTTCTTTTGTTTATGCCCACCTTTTGTTTTATTTTCAACTTCTGTGTGACCAGTAAGCAGAGGCTCGGCAAGATCTGCTCCATGTGTGTCATGATGCTCATCATTGTCTTCGGAGTTCCCCTCATGATGGTGGTGATTATGATGTGTGGCTCCACTTAAACTGTTGGTATGGGTATGATCATGATCCTCATGGCTATGGTCATGATCACTGTGGCCATGATCGTGCCCACCATGCCCGTGCCCGTGACCGTGATCATGACCCAACAAGAGTGCCATGACAATATTAACCAGTAAGCCAACAGCAGAAACAGCAAACATGAGAGCACCCTGAACTTCACCTGTATCGTAAATAAGTCTGGCAATAGCTTCATACACAAGGATCCCTGCAAGAAGCCATATCATCTGGATGGAAATAAGAGCACCAAGTATCTCAATCCTAAAATAACCATAAGTTCGGCGTGGAGTCGCCTCCCATCCTGATGCCCAGATTGAAAATAAAGAGATTGCAAAAGCTGCAACATCTGATAAAAGATGAGCTGCATCAGTCAAGATCGCGAGACTGTTGGCTTTTATGCCTCCTACAATTTCAACAGCCATGAAGATAAGACAGAGCACAACTGCCCATCCAAGTTTCTTCATAGACGCCCCTCGTTCCTTTGCATCTTTAGAACTGGTTTTAGCATCTGAAAATCCACATGTTGCTCCCGCACAAATCCTACTCCCACCCAGGCTAGTCTTCACAGCTGGAACATCTACATGTATGTCAATTATACGTCCATGTTCAGAATTTCGCACTTCCATCTGAATTTAACCAGCAGCAATAACAAAATTTAGATGAATATTAATATATAAACATATTCAAGGACAAACACGTCTCTAGAGATTATAAGTTCCTGCAGCAATTAAATACAGCACTTTTATCTTGTTGCATATATGCAACCATAGCGTCACACAATACTTCGCAACCTTCAATTCTGATCCTTGAGCATTGGAAGAAAAAAAATCAAAGAAAAGAAAATTTATGCAATTGAACCCCTGAAATAAATCCCTGAAGCAACAGCTTGTGCCTTAGTATCATAACCCCATGGACAAAATTAGCGAGTCGTAAATCATTTCAGCAGTGAATACAAAAATGTCAGTTGCTTCAGCCCATTCTAATATCTTTTGGGGGCTCAATTCCATCAAGGAGTACTTTAAGGGAAACACATTGCTTATAAAATTCTAGAAAAACATTCAACATTGACTCGCAATCAGCATTCGGATTTGGAGCTAATCCGCAACATTAAACGCTGACATAGAGGCATCCATTGAAC
>Ga0325402_1002547_pt1 | contig 16054 bp, 3 predicted proteins | sample PopdelMetagenome_22_FD_207212 | JGI IMG/M metagenome (GOLD analysis project Ga0325402, IMG submission 207212) | Populus deltoides microbial communities from Bellville, Georgia, United States - Xylem-PdKOR-R3 | ecosystem: Host-associated > Plants > Phyllosphere > Stem > Wood/Secondary xylem... | reverse complement strand
TCATTGGCCTGCTGAAGTCATGTTAAAGAAATTTTTTATGCCCACCTATGGTTTTTTCCATAAATCTCATTATAATAATAAGGAAATAGAGGGAGAAAAATGATAGAGGAGGTGATGGTAGGTGCATGAATTATGATGGATGGTTAGCCAATTTACCTATTAGAGAAAACTATAGCAAGATATTGGAAGTTTGTGCAGGCACACAACTTAGTTTATTAGAGATTAGGACAGTGGCCTAATTCATATACATTGCACATAAATTCGGTCTCCAGGACAGTCTCGGATGTTTACGCCCTTATGTGGCATCCCTATTTGACTTTGTTATTGATTTGAGTTTCTTTGTTAATATTTTCCCAGAGACAATCTAACCTACTGCAGCAAGCATTGTGGTCTAGGGACTCTCTCCCTGTTCTCACGTTGAAGTGATAAAAAGGTCCCGAGTGCTTCTTATGATTAATATGGAGGTGAGTAATAGGCTTATTATAATCTTCCACTTACTTCTCAGTTAAGGCAAATCCATATCATAGGTAGGCTAAAAGGGACCCTAGTGCATTTTCTTGATTATAGAAATCACTGTATTGCTCACCACAAACGGAAATGCTGATATTTTAACAGAGAAATAGACCAGCAGAACAAAGACATAGGTTGAAGCATCAATGTCTGGTTCATAGTTGAACTATGATTCAGAGTTCACAATTGAGTGAAATCTATTAAGAAATTAACAAATCAAGGAGGTTTTTGGTTGGTTGTGATTAAAATATGACTGACAAAGGCAAGGAATATTTTTCCAGCTTAAAGAATCCATTGGACGGTGAAAAGAAGATGCTCTTTATGCTTTGACAAATCTGTCTGATCTTTTCACCTCACCACGAACACTATAGTTATCAGTATTGAAAATGATCCTACAATACACAGTTGCGAGAAGGTCAAAACTTCGGCAAATTGCTAATCAAGATAGCTATTGTATTGAATTAAAATCAGACTTAGTTACCATGAAAATAATCAAAAAAATGAATACAATGATTAACAGTTTCAGAGGCTACTTTCAATGCTGTCGCATAATTAAGCACCGGCCTTAGGATATGCTTCGTCAATCAGCAGGGGGGGAGGACTAGAGAGATACTGCTTTAGGCTGCCCATTTCGTTGGCTACTTCTAGCATGCTTGGTCTTGTTGAAGGATTGTTTTGAGTGCAAATAAGACCAAGCTCAATCAATTCCAAGATTACATCACTCCATATTTTGTTATAGTATACCGGCATGCCAGATGGAGGAAACCTAAGCACTGCTTGATCAACTATGGGCTTGACGTTGTGGGGATAGTGGCTCTTAATCCATCCATGCAAGCTTGAACCTTCATGAAATAGAACATCTGTGGGGCGCCTTCCGGTTATAATTTCTAGCAGGAGGACTCCAAAACTGTAAACATCTCCTTGCGTTGAAGCTCGCTTTCCCATTCCGTATTCTGCGTTAGATCAAGTTGACAAGGAAATTAATATACATAACACGGTCTTCAAAAATATTCTCTCTTTCCATGAGGAACATTATAAATCATTTCGTAATTAGAAATAATGAAATAATACTAATACTACGTACGTTGTTGCAGAAACTAAGTACATACCAGGGGCAATGTAGCCGACAGATCCACACAGCAATCCATCAGTTGAGCTAAAGGACACTGGATCATCTGTTGGATTACTGTCATCAGCACCTTTAATCAATCTTGCGATTCCAAAATCAGTTACCAAAGCTGTCATGTCTTCATCTAGAAGAATATTGCTTGGCTTGAGATCACAGTGAACTACTCTAACAGGAGAATAATGGTGCAAATAGGCCACCCCTTCAGCCACATCATTACATATGCTCACCAACTGAATCAAATCCAACCCTGTATTTAGTCCATGACACGGGTATAAATGCCTTTCCAGGCTCCCATTTGACATGAGAGGAAGGACAAGAGCCTTAAAATCTGGCTTGCTGCATATTGTAATGATCTTGATCAAATTTCTGTGTTTGGCTCTTTTTAGGACTTGGCATTCTCTTTTGAAGCTCCCTGAAATTTCTCCAGCTGTCTTTGTATCCAATACCTTAACAGCTATCCTTGTGTTGTCTTGAAGAACTCCCTTGTAGACATGGCCAAATTGGCCTGAACCTATCAGGCTTGAAGCGCTAAACCCCCCTGTAGCTTCAATGAGCTGTCGATATGAGATTCTTGGATGCTTGAGGTCTTTCGTTTCTTTGTCCTCATCTTCCAAGTCACCTCGATTGAATATCACCATTTGCCTTCTGAATTTTGACCTGAGAGCGAGGGGGTATGCAAATATGCATAATAAGGTAGTAGCAAACAAAGACAGGAGGACGGGTAAAACAAGTGAATGATGAGCATGTTTCCTCCGGCAGTTGGGCATGCCCTTTATTTCACCGCAAAGGCCTTCATTTCCTAGGAAAGAATCTATCGTCAGAGAAGAAAATGCCCCCTTGTTTGATGTGTTTCCAGAGAACTTGTTGAAAGAGAAGTTGAGATGCTTGAGAGTTGGTGATGCTTCCAGAGATTGTGGTATATTGCCACTCAATTGGTTTGAAGACACATCCAGTTCCTTAAGATAGGGTAACTGTCCTATTGTAGCTGGAAGAAGACCTTCTAAGACGTTCCCTGAAAGGTTAAGATGCTCTAGTGCAATGCAGCTTCCAAGTTGTGGCGGGATCGAGCCAGACAGATTGTTGGAAGATAGATCGATTGCTAGCACCATGTCCATTTTACTTAGCTCTAGTGGTAAAGGACCATGCAAGTGATTGCTTGACAGATTCAAATACAACTTCAAGCTCTTGAGTCCTGCAACTTCACTAGGAATTATCCCAGAAATCTTATTTCTAGAAAGGTCTAGGATCTCCAAATTGACACATTGTCCCAAGCTTGGTGGCATGGTTCCTGAGAGCTGATTTTCATAAAGTAAGAGTCTCCGTAGCTGTGAAAGGTTGGCAAAACTGTCTGGGATGGGGCCTGTAAGTTTGTTTTTTGATAAGTCAAGAAGCCCCAAGTGGGAAATGTTAGCAAGAGCTGCTGGAATTTCACCAGATAGTGAATTGTTTGACAAATAAACCCTCTCTAGTTTTCCCATACGACATAGTTCTAGGGGGATGGTACCATTCAAAAGGTTACTAGACAAATTTAAGAGGGTGAGATTGACAAGGTTTGAAATGTGAGGAGGGATAGAGCCATAAAGAAGATTCTCATCTAGATGAATCTGTACAAAATTGGTAGAAAGATTACCGATAATAGGAGGTATCTCTCCGCGAAGGTTATTTCCGGCTAATTCAAGTTCTTGAAGGTCAGAAGAATTTACTAAAGAAGCAAAAAAGGGCTCAAGATTGGTGTTACCATCATGGCTAACGAAGTCATTGTAAGACAAATAGAGGAACTGTAACTTTGGCATTTTACGTACAATCTCTGATGGCAATTCCCCAGTCAGCATATTTGACTCCAAATCGATCCATTTAAGATTGGTGGACTTAGAAAGGGCTCGAGGGACCCGACCGACTAGTCTATTCGACCAAAGCAAAAGAAACCTCAAAGCACTAAGCTCACATTCATTCTTCAAAGGGATTTTTCCAGTTAAAGAATTGTTAGAAAGGTCCATATACTCCAAAGAAGAGGACCCATTGCAGAAAAGTGGCGCAGGAATATCACCAGCAAGCCTGTTACTCCCCAAATCAAGATATACTAATTGGTGAAGAAATCCCAACTCCTCGGGAATGTTTCCTCCGAGAAGATTCCATGATAAACTGAGCTGTCTTAACTGGAAAAGATAGCCCAACTCTGCTGGAATATGGCCTTCAAAGAAGTTCCTTGACAAATCAAGAACCAGCAAATAAGAAAGATTCGCAAGAATCGGAGAAATCCTGCCGTGAAGTGACAGGCCACTAAGGTCAAGCTGTATGACGCGATCACTAGCATTGTCGCACTTGACTCCTGTCCAGTGGCAAACGTGATTGCTTGAAGAGTTCCAGCTCTCAAGTGCACCTTCAGGGTCTAATACAATACCTGACCTGAAAGAAAGCAATGAAATTCTATCCTTAACAAGCTGGGGACTTTCTTCCCCAGAAACCACTACCAAAATAATGATCAAACAAAGGAAACTAAACATGGAGAGTTTACAATAAGCACCCATATTGATTCTTTTATCTCTTCGATCTAGAGAGAGTCAGAAGACAATGGTTTCAAAGGTAGGAGGAAGCAAAGAGAGGGAGTTAGTGGAAAATGAGCAATCCACAACCATGGCCTTAAGATGTTATATAGCTTTGACATGTTCAGTGTAAAGGAGCTTTCGGCTTTGCTGGCTAGATAAATTTTTTGTGCCTAACTGCCGTCGAAGGTGTGAAACGTACGTTTGGAGCCTGTATAGTTGACTATGAACGCAGCGAATAGAGTACAAACATGTGTCCACGTGCGAAATGACACATAAGCAATGTTACAAGGTGTATAGTGTTGGTGCTGTACGTGTCAGCTATATACCTAACATCGTAACACCTTGTATCTTCTTGTACTTCGCTCAAATTAGTGGATTATTGGTTGTAATAAGAGAGAGAGAGATAATCTTAGGTTAATAGAGCATGCTCAGGGGATGGTGTGGCCTTTTGGGTGATTAGGATTTTGGTACATTTGTCGGCTAGATGATGGATTTGAGACAGGATGGAATGTGGACACAAAGATTAAAAGAATCATGATATGTCGTTTATGTGTCTTTGATCAGGTAATATAGCACTAATTAATCTAATTTACAAACTTTTGAGGATAGCACAACATGCAGGTAGATAACCCTGAAGGAAAACAATGATATGCTTCTATGTGGTTTTTGGAAGTGATAAACTCAATTTTAATGTGTTTAAAAACTTTTTTAAAGGTCTAAAAATCTATTGTTTTAAGTAATATGCCATAATTTTAATGGACTCGATCTATAAAAAAAAACTCAATTGTCATGGGCTTAGTCTTGAAAAAAAATCCAACCCTCAACTAAATTTTAAATCTTACTTTCTTTATACTTCTAAATGTATAAAAATCTTATAAGGAGTCTACCATATTTTTATCGTATTAATAATTGTGTTAGAGATATTTATCTCTTATTAATACATATGTCAGTTATATTTTCTTTTACTAATGCATGTGTAAGGGATATTTATTTCCCATTAAAAATATCAGGACAAAACTCTAGCCCTTTCTCTCCATAAACAAACAAGACTTATAAGCTATAGATACCTCATGAATCATTCAGGCTCTAGGTTCACAATCTTCATTCTCTTCTGCATACATATTTTTAGAGTATCTTTATCTAAAATATCATTTTCTTCTCTCTTTAAAAAGATACTTAGGCATTTGAGAGTCTCCAAATCTACCAAAAATAACCTTTTGCAAGTATCATTCACCAGTCACTTTGGCCTACCAGGTACTGGCTACCAGCCATCTTAACCAGAGAGAATGGATCAGATTGTTAGAATTAAGAGATTAACCGATTATTTAACATATAAACCTTACTCGTAAATTACTTGGATTTTTTTAGATATCATTATTGGCGTCGTCTAAGGTAAATTGAATAAAAAGTTAGTTTATTCATGTTTCTTAAAAGCTCTTTTCATAACTGATGAAACCCTAACACAACAGTAGTTATACCAACAACTATATCTATGGTTATGCCAACAACATGTCAGTGGCTATGCCAACAGTTATGCCTAAGCTACGCCCCACGTGGTTATGCTAGAGGTTACATCCATGTCTACTCTCACAAGACTATGCCAGCAATTATACCCAGGGTGACGCCCATAACTATGTTTATGGCTATGCTTATGACTATGCCTATGGCTACGGTCCACGACTATGCCTCAAGGCTACACCCACAAATAATTTTTACGACGACTTGTACACGCTAAAAGATGTCACTAGGACTTGAGGGCTCTGATGATACACAAATGGTAACATTATCCACTGTAAGTATATTCTCCCTCACTCCTGGTAAGCCAGAAGCCTTTCACACTTCACTCACAATATTTCAAGGATGGGATTGACTCGGTCTTTGTAGTGCGATAACACAACTCTCCTAAGAAATGACGGATCTGATTCTGAATCCTTTCTAATATGATAGCATAACTCTTATTAAAAGGGATGGATCTGAAGTCTTCATAGTACGATTGCATAAATATCCTTGAAAGGGATGGATCTAAAGTCTCCTTAATGTGATTGCACAACTCTTATTGGAAGGGATGAATCTTAAGCCTCCCTGGTGCGATAGCATAACTCTTCCTAAAAAGGACGGATCTAAAACATTCCTAGTGTGATTACATAACTCTTCTTGAAAGGGATGGATTTAAAGCACCTCTAATGCGATTGCATAACTCTCTTTGGAAGTAATAGTTACAAAGCCTTTTTAATGTGATAACACAACTCTCATTGGAAAGAATGAATTTAAAGCCTATCTAGTATGATTGTACAACTGTTTTTAGAAAAGATGAATCTAAAGCCTTCAAAGTGTTATTATATAACTCTCATTGGTCCATCATCTATGCCCTTTAGATATTTTTCTAAATATAGGTGTCGATATGGGTCTATCGCCTCTCTCTTAGAAATATTTCTAAATATAGGCGTTATTATGGGTTTCTCCTGGCCACTTAAAAATCTTCTAAGTATAAAACTCACCTTTTTTTTATCCCCCAGTCACTTACAAATTTTTTCAAGTATAAGGCTCACCCTTCTCGAGTTCCCCTCAATCTCTTAGAAAATTTTCTAAGTATAAACTTACTCTTCTTAGCTTTTCCCTCCGTCCTTTATAAATTTCTCTAAGTATAAGCATCAACATGGGTTCATCCCCTTCTCCTCTTAGAAATCTTTCTAAGTACGAGCTCTTCCTCCATGAGTTTCTCCACCTATTAGATAACTTTTCTTAGTATTGGTTCCTCTATGATTCCCCTATACAAGCTTATAAATTCTTTTTCAACTATGGTGTATGTACACACGGGCTCTCTAGTATATTACTCGGGGTTTCCACTTCTCTTCTTAATGAAGAAAATTCAACAAACTTATCATACCACATATTTTTACAAAGTCTTTGGGTATAAATATCACAAAGACTTTAGAGTTACTAATAAAACCTAATTTAGTAGGCCTAAAAACCCCCCATCGAAAGCCTAAAAACCCACGGCCTCAAGCAACGTGCTCAGGCTCAGTCTAGGAGAAAAGCCCAACCCTTATGAGTTCAGCCTTAAAGAAGAGTCCAATGTCATTGGCTTAGCTTAAAGAAAGAGCCCAATGTCATACGCTCAACCTAGGGGAAGAGTCAAATGCCATAGGCTTAGCTTAGGATAAGGGCCCACCCCTTATGGGCTCAACCTTGGGGAATAGCTCAATATCATGGACTCAACTTAGAAGAAGAGTCTAATGCCATTGGCTACGCTCAAGGGAGGAGCCTAGCCCTTATGAGCTTAGCTTAGGGGAAGAACTCAGCTTTCATGAGCTCAACTACATTTTGGATCCTACTTTCCCAAAACACTAGATGTATAAAAACTCTCTCAAAGGGCCTACCTTGTTTCCATTGCATTAATAATTATGTAAGGGATATTTATCCCTCATTAATGCTTGTAAAAGAGATATTATCCATCATTAAAACTATCAAGGCAAAATTACACTCTAACTCATCCTCTCCATAAAAGGATAATACTTATAGGCTATAAATACCCTATGAATCCTTAAAGCTATATATTTTCATAGCATCTCTCTCTAAAATATCATTTCCTTCTCTTTCTAAAATAATACTTACTTAAACATCTGAGAGTCCTTAAATTTATCAAATAAGATCTTTTACAAGTATCATCCATCAACTATTTTGGTCTACTAGGTACCAGCTACCAATCACCTTGGTTAGGGAGAATGGATCAGATTGCTAAAATCAAGAGATTAACTGATTATTCAACATGTACGTTATTCAGTATATCTGTTGAACTTATCATCACTTTTAAAGGAATAACATATTGATCAGACTTTTGTGTCTTTTGATTTGGTTAATGAAGAAAATCATGAAGAAAAGTGATTGCTCATTTATATAAAATTAAAAGTATTGGCATGAAATAATTAAAGTGGATGGATTCTAGTTCTTAGAGATTGTCCTTGTTTTTAGACAAATTTGCTACTTTGTGTTTTAAACTTGACGATTGAAGATATCATATAATGCTATAGAAAAACTTCTTTGTCTCTTGTTCTAATCCTGAACTATACATAGGAACTTGTGTCCTGTTTACTAAATTAAAAAAAAAAAACTAATACGCATCAAGGTTTTACTGTAGTCCTAAACCCATTGTATTATAAATTGAAACGTGTAATGACCAATTTGTCATTCATAAAAAAAAAAATCATTTGACTGTCTATTGGGAGTAATACAATTATTTCATAAGGTCCATTAATCATCATCAGATTTATCAAGGACAACTAGATCTTTTCACATTTTAAAGCATAATAAAATAACTAAATTACCCTTTAAAGCAAAAACTATTTAACTATATTCTAGGGTCTTTTTCATATTTTCATTTTTTAAAAGCATAATAAAATGACTAAATTATCTTTAGAATCACAAATTCTTTAACTAACGTCCATGGTTATCTTGTATTTTCATTATGAGTTATTTATTTATTTATTTATTTATAATCAATTGTTTGAGGGATAATTTAATATTTTAATAAATATAAAATATAATTTAAAAACAAAAATGGATGGCGCACACAAACATTTTTATTTAAGGTAATTTATAAAATTAGATTTTTTTTTAAATTTCATCATCCTTTAATTTTTTTCACCTGTCAGATCTGATTTCCATTCTTTTGATAACTATTTGTTTTATTTGAGATAATTTTTTAAAATTATTTTTTATTGTTTTATCCTTATTTAGTTTTTTTTTCCTATCAAATTTGATTTACGTTCTTTTTATTGTTATTTTTTTACTTTGATATTTTTTTTAATTGATTTTTTTTTCCTATTTCATTTTTCAACATTAAATTAGTTGAAAATTGAGCTTTTTAATTGAGCTCAAGTCTATGATTTCACAGGTCGCAAGTTATAGAGATTAACACAAGTTTAGGAGACTTGTTCGGGTTTACTTGTTTTTTTCCTTTTTAAAGCTCATATTTTTTTAATTTCATCATGCAATATTTATCTATAACATTATGTTGATTGAGAATTGGACTTCATAATCTTTTTTATGTGTTTTCTATGGGGTTATCATAGTCTCATAACTTGTCTTGGGGTTTTTTTGTACTTTTTTTAATTGAATGTATTTTTTTTCAATTTCATCCTTAAATATTGGGATGAATGAGAATTAAACTTCCTAATTTATTTTGGTTTGCTTTTATATGAGATTATCTCAACCTTATGGCTCGGGTCACATATTTGGTCTGTTAACTTGGGTTAACTCATGTGTTTTTTTTCTTTTTTTAATTGATGTTTTTTTCAATTTCATCTAGCAACATTGGTTTGATTGAGAATTGAGCTTCATAATTTGTTTCAATTTTCTCTATATGGAGTAATCCTAGTCACATGACTCGGCTTTGATAGATTAACCCGGGTTGACTCAGCTTTTTTTTTCTAATTGAATCTTGTTTTCAATTTCATCATTCAACATTGAGTTGATTGAAAATCAGGCTTAAAATTTTTTTATTTACTTTCTACAGGGTTATTGGAGTCTCATGATCTAAGTTGGGGATTTGACAGATTAGCCTAAGTTGATCCGAGTAAATTCAACATCTTGTTGTCTTAATTTTTTTAAAAAAAGATATTACCTTGAATTTTTTTAGTCAAACTATATTTATACCAGTCATTCAGAATCTTTTTGGGCTTGCAAAGTTGACTATATCACCTCGAATCAGCCCTAACATAGTTTAATTTTTTTTTCTGCTAGAAAACATGTTAACACATCTAGATATTTCTTTATGTTTAACAAAAATTTGATTTGACCTACAATATAATATAAAAAATATCTAGTTACTAGCTAATTAAAGGCTTAAAGCTACTTTCATTGGCTAGCTATAGGAAAACTTCAACTTTAATTTTTAATTAATTTGTTGCTTTCGACAAAAATCTTATTACCCTGTTTGGAATTGAAGTTGAACCTGTTTTTCATCAAAAATTAATTTTTTATTTGCTTTAAATTATATTTTTTTAGTGTTTTTGGATCGTTTTGATATACTAATGTCAAAAATAAATTTTAAGAAATAAAAAGGCATTATTTTGATGTATTTTCAAGTGAAAAGCACTTTGAAAAACAACATTTACCACACTCCCAAACACCTCACTTACTAAAGCTAGCTTTGTTTTTAACACCTTACTCCATTACTTCCATCTTATTCTAATGCCCATAGAAAAAGAAAAGGCTTTCCATCAAGTCCTTACAAGGGAACTTACCAGATTAATTTACTAGAGAAAAGCCATGGAAGCCAAAATTTTAAAACTTAAATATAAATCCATTCCCGTCGTAGCGTTGGCTGGTGCGTGGTAAAAATCCTTGTATGTAGTACACATATATTACAAGTTCAAATCCTTAATTCCTAAATTAATTACTTATGGTTATATATTCAATACGCCCATTATTGTTTTTTTCTTTCTAAAAAGCATCGCAAAGCTATAAAGATATAGCCTAGTCAATCTCGTAAGTGCTTAACTGCCTAAATAGAAGAGATCAAACACCACTAAAAAATTAGAAAACACCGACATAATATTCCATCAGCAAGTAAACATGATTTTGTCAGCGATGTAAATGGTTGACAGAGTTACTGATGGACACAGATTGTCGATCAAAGTTTTGTTGGGGAATTGATATCATTCGATGATTCTGTAATTGTCTCAAATTATCGATAAAATCATTTATGGAATATTGACACATAAAAAATATATCGACAAGATTTGATCGACCATTCCATTGATAACTAATACCAATGGAATATTTCATTGCCAAATTGTCGAAATATTATGGCGAATAAGGTGAAAAAATTTAGTTGCTAACTTCATCGCTAAATCCATTGAAGAGTCTAAAATGTCTTAACCATTATGTGAATTTTTGATGAAATAACATCCCTTTTGCCGAAAAAATCACCAACATATTTGTTTAGTCCATCGGTGATTTCATCAAAAACTTAGTAAATCTTTTTTTTTAGTTATATAGGTATTAAATTAAAAAAAAACAACAACAAAAAAACACAATAAAACCAACTAAACACTATAAATTTATTGAACATTAAAATTTTATTAATTCAATAGTCATTACAATATTAATTTTTTAATAATAAATAAAACGCTATACAGATGAAGGTTAAGGTATAGGTGGAGGTGGAGAGAAGGAATCCTAAGCCAAAAGGACTGAAATGAGGAGGATATTGTGAAGACGTATATTCCATCATTTTCTTCCAATTCTGCCTACTTTCTTCTTCTAATATGGCTTTCATCTTTTTTTTTTCTAATTTGGCTACTCGCTTTTGGACCTGTTATTAGACTCTCGACTCAAATTCCAGCTTTGATTGGCTTGGCTTGGACTGTTGTTTTTCTAGAGTTCATGCAGTATGAACCCACCTTATTTCTTTGGCTTATGTTATAGGCATCCCATATAACCTGATTTGTATCGAGTCTATCAGTTGCTCTAGCCTCCAACCATAATTAAAAATCATGAGGTGGATGGGAGAAAATGCCTTCTTCATATTTTTCAAACATTGCAGCTTTGCATTTTTCTTACAAAAGAAAACAAAAAAGTAAATTAAAATTAATTTTTTTATAAAAAAACAGATGAATTAAAAAAAATTACAATGAATGCCTCATCTCTGCTATCTATGAATTTTTTCATCCATTTCCCCATATCCATCCACCTTACTTATATGAGTCTCCTCATATAACTCCATTCGTGTAGGCTCATGCTCAAGTTATTGTTCCTGCAAAATAAATATATTGTAAAAAATATAACAAGCATACATTGTATTGAAAGATAAGACAATAATTCCAAAATTTTACCAAGCGTTGTACATGGTTGACAAGTGGGAGCAATCCGTTGGTGTGCATGCTGACTAAACCATGTGTTTTGTTATTTCAATTTTGCGACTAGGATCGTGATCGCCTTCCAAATTATTTTGATGCTAAAACTCTTCGAACTTCTCCCAATTATCCTCTACGACGTGACTCGATCTATACTTCTTCTATACCTTAACATCATCAAATCCAACTCAATGTTTTGCATATTTATGGACATCATATCACAAATCATGTAACTTGGTATAAAAACATTTGTTAAATATACTTAAAATAAAATAAAACTACAAAATATTTCAATAAATTAACCTAAAACATAAATTGAATGCAAAAAATAGGTGGGTTTGCTTACTTTGTGTATCGAAGTTTCACAAAAAAATCAATAATTGATGTTAACGCTACTACTAATAGATGTAGATAAGCGTTGGGGTGGCCAACATTGTGATAAATGGAGGGGTTGGTTTCTAGAGAGGAGAAGAAAAAGAAGAAGAAGAATGAGGGGAAGAACTGCCTATTTTAACATATTAACATTTGCCAACAAAATTTTTTGTCGGTAATTACATTTGTAAATCCTAATGTGTAAAATTACCGATGGGTTTTTAATAAGTATTTTTAATTTGTTAGTTATTTTGTCAATAATTACCGATTAAGCATGTTTGGGAGTGTGGTTGCGGTTGCTTTTCAAAGAACTTTTCGTGTTGAAATGCATCAAAATGATGTTTTTTTATTTTTTTAAAAAATCATTTTTGATATCAGCACATCAAAACGATCTAAAACATACAAAAAAAAGTTAATTTTTTTTTTGGAACGCAGTGCAAACGTTCTGTAATTGTAATCCATCATCATTTTTGTCAGAAAATGCCAATGGAAGTTCTCCATCGCCATTTCCATTGGAAATTAGCAACAAAAATTGTTTTGACAGCATTTCTGTTACTATTGATTAATTTTCTAGTAATGAAAGGACACCAAAACAATCCGGTTATTTCCTGGATTTTCTGCATGTCATGCGTGTCTAATAAAATGTACTAACATTGTTTAAGCTAGATAGGTCACTAATCTGTTCATATATAAATTCCCATGGTGATCAAGTTGCACTTAAACTACAACACAAATGCAAGTTAGAGGAGCCAAAGATGACCCAATAATTCTGTTCATAAAGTAAGATTTTACCAAGACTAGTTCTGATTTAATTATACTAAGCGCATTAAAATGTTATTCATCAACAACTTAAAAACAATAATATGCCATGAAGTGTGCTTAATGTGGTTTTTTTTATTATTATTAATGTGGGTGTCTAGGTCAGCTTGCGTGTACCTCGATTAATCCCACGGCCCCTAAAGTTAATGACCATGTAAGCCTTAAGTGGTTATAGGGTTTGTAAGACTCGAACTGGTGATTTCTGAGGAACAAACTCAAAGCCTAACTAGTTGAGCTACACCCCTCATGTTACTTGTAGTGGTTTTTTAACCATGCAAGTTGTAGCAATATATTGTTAGACTTCAAGAAGTCTTCTTTTTTCTTTTTTTACCCCCTTGGCATAGTTTCTCTGTTATCCACAACTTTATGATCATTTTTATTCTAAAACAAACCACCTTTCCGTAATATATTTTTCAAAACGACGAGGAATTTGACTGTTTAAATTGTGTCAGCAGACTCTTAATTAAGCGTCAGCCATTTTACTTATGTTCTTGCTGGATTGACTTTATGATATTGACAATATCTTCTGATAATATATTTTTTTATTAATGTGGGTGTACGAGGCAGCTTGCGTGCATCTCGACTAATCCTATGGACCTTGAAGTTAACGACCATGTAAACCTCCAGTAGCCATCATATTAGCAACCACAGGGCTCGAACCTGAGATCATAGGGAGAGCAAACCCCTCAGTCCCAAACTCTTACTACTAGACCACCTACTAAATGGTTAATGCCTTCTGATAATATTAATCCTATGTCTCCTGGTCAGAATTCAAAATGTGTCTTACAGAAGCTAAGTTTCATACCTTTTCTTTTTTGTTAATAGCATAAACTAGCTCCATGAATTTTAGATATTAGAATATTTTTATAAGAATTCAAAGTAGATGTTATAGGAAAATAAACAAAGGCGTAAACGTTTTTCTTGTTTTTTATGCTTTTAATTGTAATTTATAAAGCATTGTATGCAAATCAATTATTTTTTAAAAATATTATTAAATCTTTAATTGTTTAGAATTTATCATAGTTTTGAAACCTGACCTGGCCCGGCGGGTCGCCCCGGGACCAGGTTGACCTATGGCTGGAACCGAGCCGGGTTGAAAAAAAAATATGAGAAAAAAAACCCGGTATGACCTGGTTGACCCAGCAAGACCCGGTCAAAAACCTGGTTACAACCTGTTGACTTTTATTTTATTTTTTACTAAAATAACGTTGTTTTGATTTTTTTTTTAAAAAAAAATTGATCCAGGGTGACCCGGTCAAAACCCGGAACCCGGGCCTTAGACTGGACCAGGTCTGAAAACTATGGAATTTACACAACAACAAGTTGGTTTAAGCTTCAACAACATTTTAATCCTCCAACAAGAAGTTGGTTTAAGCTTTAACAACAACAACAACAATAACATTTTAATCCTCCACAAGAAGTTGGTTTAAGCTTTTCATAATTTTTAGGCAAAAAAGGTCCATTGGTCTATACTTAACCAAGTTTGTCATTAATTTTAACTTTTCTAGAGAGGCACATGTTAGCTTTCCATTAGTTATGATTCAAGAGAAAAATGATTAAAAATTCAAAAAACAAAATTAAAATAAATTGTTAAACAATTTTGCCAAGTTTTTATTCATTTATAGGAAGAATTTTTTTAATGTTTTTTATTTACATTGGATTTTCTAGTTTATTAAAAGACAAAAAAAAAACTTAAAACAAATATTGCAATTTTTTATTTTTCATTAATTTATGCTTGAATTTTTTATTTTTTTTATTTTATATTTAATTGTTTATTTATTATCACTAAAAAATATTTTTATTTATTCTTAATTTTTTTTACTTCATCAATTAAGGATAGAATAGAACTATTGATTTACTTGATTCAATTCATCTATTTTTCATAAACATGATTTTCAAGTTTAATTTTTCATGAAGTTTTTATTTTATGTGTTTGAGATTTAATAATTTTTTCATAATTTTTTTCTAATTTTTTATTTGGATTTTGAAAAAAAATAAAAACTTAGCAAGAAAAATAAAAAAGAAAAAAATAAAACAATCCAACATAAATTAATAAAAAATTAACAAAAATATTTTTGATATTTCTGTTGTTTTAAAATAAATTAAAAATATTCTAATGTAAATAATAAATTTTTAAAAATAAATAAATAAAAGGTTGGAAAAATTTCTTAGCATTTTATTTATTTTCTTAATATTGTTTTCCAATTTTTAACCAATTGTTTCTAAAATTGAGACCAATAAGGTGATAGATCTACCCCCCCCAAGTGGTAAATTTGAGCTCATGAAGTTTTTTTTTATTATTTTATATTGATTTTTGCTTTTTTTTTTTAATCCGGCTTGTGGCAGAGTGTAAATTAACTAACTAGTAATGATCTAATTGCCTAAATTGAAATCACAAGGGTGTGTTTGTTAAAAAATGATATTACAAGAACATTTTTTTTTATTTTTTTAATAATATAATACATTGCTAGGTAACTGTTCATAAGTATGAATATTTAATATTTTTATGTGCAAATTATACTATCCAAAAACTTACATTGTTAGAAAAACTTTTGCTCATTTCTTTATATATATATATATATATATATATATATATATATATATATATATATATATATATATATATATATTGAACACACAAAAATTGCAGCATATAAAACTGAATAAAAATGGTGGAGATTTTTTCAATCTCAACTTGGTGGATGCAGAGCTCTTTCAATGGGTATTTTTCTTTAAGGATGACGATATATTCAAACAAATTTTAACACAATAAAATTAGGTTATTTATCAATTAAATTTTAAATAGATCATTCATATGT
>Ga0325402_1002545_pt1 | contig 16057 bp, 6 predicted proteins | sample PopdelMetagenome_22_FD_207212 | JGI IMG/M metagenome (GOLD analysis project Ga0325402, IMG submission 207212) | Populus deltoides microbial communities from Bellville, Georgia, United States - Xylem-PdKOR-R3 | ecosystem: Host-associated > Plants > Phyllosphere > Stem > Wood/Secondary xylem... | reverse complement strand
AAATAAATTTCTAATATTCACAGTATATGATGGCTAGATAGAAATATCAATGAATGATTCTTAGATGTGGGATCTTCAAGATTGGAAAATGTTGTTTTCTTTTCTCATTATATTTCATTTAATTAAGATTTATTTTAATAAAATAATTAAATTTAAATTTATTATATTATTTCATTAAATACCATTTAATTTAATATTTATTTTTAAATAAGATAATAGCTTTTTTTATATATAATGTTAGAAATCATTTAGTTAATTTTTATATGTTAATCTACTATGCATAATTGTTTTTTGCGTTTGTGGTCATGGATATTATACCAAAATAAAGTTCAAATCATATTTTCTGTGAATATTATTTTGGATTGTTGTTGCTTTTTTATTTAATGAACTGTGCTTTTTATATAAAAAAAAAAAAGAATATTTTTTGTCTGAACAATGAAAAATTACATAAATTAGAAAAGATAGTTTTGATGAAAAAAGGTACATATAATCTTATAAATCGCTAATAAATCACAAGAAAGAGATAATATATAAAAGATGTTTATTGCTAAACCACAGAAAGTAAATTTAAAAGAAGCAGCAAGAAACTGGGTTTTAAAGAATTTATTATAATGAAATACTTAAATAATCATTTTCACCACTCCTACCACTAAACGCAACTGTAATAAGGTTAATTTGAGTGATTTTTTATATTTTTTTAATTAATTTTATTTTAATTTTATCTTCTAATATTGAGTTAGTTGAAAATTAAGTTTTATAATTTTTTGATTTTTTAAATTTTTTTAATTAATTTTATTTTAATTTTATCTTCTAATATTGAGTTAGTTGAAAATTAAGTTTTATAATTTTTTTATTTGATTTTTATAAAGTTATTCCAGTTATATAATTCATATTTAATAGGTTAACCTGAGTTGATTTGACTTATTTTTTTAGTTGAATTTTATTTTAAATTTTATTATTTAATATTGAATTGATTAAGAATTTAGTTTAATAAAAAAAATTATTTTTTTTATAGAATTATTATGATATCATGATTTAATGATATACTTGATAGGTTAATTTTAATTAATTCAAATTAATATAATATATTATTATTTTAATATTTAAAAAAAGTCATTTTTATCGGTTGATAGGGTTCTCTTTAAGCTGTTTAATATTCTGTTTCTTGTTTTCTTCTTCTTCTTCTCTAATGAGAGGTACGAGTAATATCGTGTTAAAAGCCAAGGAAAGGGTTTTAATTTCTTCTTCTTGTCACAGCAGCTTGATGCTAAACGTTGCAACCGTTGAAGGAAAGCAAGTTTCTGGAAGAAAATTACATTGGAAAGCATGCATGGCATCATCATATAAGAAGTTAACCTGATGAATTACTTATAGATTTGTAGATCCTATAACACATAGATAGATTATTTTCTTAAGCCAGAACTGGAGGTTGCATTTATTGGCATCCAATCACCATCCTTGAGATCAAAGCTTCAAGAAAGTCACTGATCTAGAGGTGACTTCAGCTTTGCTAGAGAATAGCCTTTGAGAAATCCTGCAAAACCCAGTTTATTGTTCCAATTCAAAGGCTGCTGTGGAAGGAATGAGATGTCCTCATCAGGCATGCTCTTCGAAAAGGCAATTGCAGCACTAATTATTGACTTGCAAATTCATTGTTTCTTCCTCCTCTGCTACAGAAGGCACGTGCATGTGCCATGTAGTATATTGTTAGCCCGGAAAGGGTTGCATGTACATTGTTGTTTCTCTGGGCTTCGGTCCCTCCCTGTACAAGAGAGAGAGAGAGAGAGAGAGAGAGAGAGAGAGAGAGAGAGAGAGAGAGAGAGAGAGAGAGAGAGAGACATCCCAAGTCTTCTGACTAGTACGGCATTCAAATAGAAAGAATGCTCTAATTATGCATTTGCATGTGCAGGGTTGGAATGTTCAATATTTACAGTCTGTAAAAGTTTGGAAAATTGATTGATTGCAAGAAGCATTAGCATCTCCCGAAAGGTCATATCAAAAGCCGTTTCCGATCCCTTTTTTCTTCTTTCCTTGTCCTTTCAACTTTTGGGCCATTAGAAACTCCAATCTCTTTCACACCTCCATAAATTTGGCTCAGATCAGGCGCACCAAAACTGAGCAATTGAGTGTACAAGGCCAAATGGACCATGGTCTCAGCTGGCTTTGGGGGAAGTTATCATGTGGTCAACTAGGGAGGCGAGGCAACATGGCATGGAGAGAGAAGGGAGGACTCACCAAGAATAGCTGTCCTGAAGGGCTTTGATAGCATAAAATTTATGTTAATTATCATCCCTGGACAATATTTTTTTTCTTCTTACAAGCTTAGACATAGGATGCAACACAGAGCCCAGGTATTATATACCGATAATGAACCATTTAGTATTACTATAAATTGGAAAGGAAGACACAGATTTCTTCAGAAACACTCTATCTCATTATCCAGGCTTAGGTGGCGAGACTGACACCTTACCAACCTAAGAAAAAATCAAACACATACATGACAGTTTATTCCTGCCGTATTCATTTCCTGGTAGAAATAGAAAGCATTCGACTAAACAAGAGTGCTTAGCAAGATCAAATGCTTTGCTGATGCACAGGTGAATGAGAAGGTTGGATTGCTTGACAGCCATACTGCACAGGTCAGGAATACGATCTTCGCTTTTGGAGACGCCATAAAACCTCTAAAAGCTGTGAGGCCCTTAGACAGAGCATTTGAGGAATAAGTCATTGTTCATTCACAGAGAAGTGGAAAGGATGATCGAACTTAGCGGCACTGGGAAATGGGCAAAGGCCAGTTATAGTCTAAACAGAAAGCCGAAACAAAAAGGGGCTATCCCAGATGAAAATTTATGGATATCGTATGGTACATGCAAGTCAGTGCACTTTGCATGCCATACTGGGAAGCAAGCGAAATAAATCGTGCCCATATGACAGGCTTAGGCATACTGAGGACCAGAATTGTTATCTTAGTAGGTAGGATGCTATGTGCTGTTGAGAAATCTTGAGGGTCCCGTTGCTTAGCACACTGAATGCACTACTGCATCCGCTTGATGGGAAACTTAGCAAAACAACGAGATAAACACTAGATATCCAGTCATCAACATTACTTGGTCAGCATATGCGACAATTTACGTGCTAAAAAGGGTTCATTTCAAATACCGAGTTTCAACTCTTTGCATATAGAATATAGCCAAGAAAAAAGAATCATAATATGTGGCAACTTATTCATGGGGACCCTAGATGGGTATCCCTTAAACGTTTCACACTAGTAAAATCAACAAGAATCTGGGGTACAATCTGCTGAAAAACGATCCCAATCAATGGGAAGTAGGAAGAACAAGACATGGCTGAAAAATCCACAACTTAGCCAGAAATTACAGGGCATAAAAAACTAGGGAGTAAAAAAAAAAAAAGTCTAAATCTTTTTGTATCGCCAGCCTCACCAGAGATGATTGATGCAGTTTGACTATATCCCGCAAGCTGATTTTACATCTCAATCAAAGAACAAGAAAAGAAAAACCTAAAATGTAACTCAAAACTCGATCCTTGACACAAAATCCCTTATAACTTCTATCCCTAAATTTAATTCTTCAGAGCAGGCACTCCAGTTAGCTCTAGATAACCAATTTGTTTTAACTGAAATATACTAATAAGAGGATGTGCGAAATTCACAATTCACCTGGTCACCAGAATATCTCCACCTAATATTTCGTGATAACAGAAATGATCCAGCTAGGTAGCAATTCCTGAAACAAATTTGAAGATTATCCATCAAAATCAAAAGGTTGACGCACCATAAAATCAATTCATCAAAATATATCTCATGTACCACAAATTAAATCGCTATACATTGTTCATACAATTTTCAATTCAAAAATTGCAGGGGAAAAATTAAATTACACAAGAAACCATTGTCATCAGCATAGATACCAGTGAAGGAAATCAAAGAACTTTGCTTTGTACATGCTAATAGTACAAACACTTAGACCACACTCAGCTTCTTAGCTAAAATGGATGGAACAGTAAAACTTCAGCAGTTCAATCAACAAAATAAGATCTACAACCACATATTTATTAGATATTTGCGAGTCAATGGTAAAGAGAGATGATCCAGAGTAATGGATAAATGCAAAACTGTATTTCTGTGAGTGGAATGTGCAACCCTTGCAACTGATCACTCACAAATACAAGACGAAGTAATGCAACTTCAAGATTAGTGAGCTTATAATCCAGGAATTACCATTTAGAAAAGAACAAAAAAAAACCTTGCTTAACTGAACATTTCATTCTTCAACACATTACCAACTTCCATTTGTCTTTGTTATTCAATTTTCTTATAAGCCCCTGATTGCAGGACTTCCCAAGCCCATCAATCCCAATGTCATAATCTTCCTTGTCTTTTTTTACATCTTACCAATAAGCATGTAAACTCCAATCAATCAACCAATGCCATGCACTCAGAACCAAAGGATGTTCTATTGACACATTTCAATCTCTTACAATTATTTTTTTCATCCACATAATTTGAGAAACTATCATAGGAAGCCTCCAGAAGGACCAAATGATGACTAAACTTGCAAACGCAGCAAGCAAAATGCAACACATTAATCTGTTATCATTTCTTGCACACATTTGATGCACCCATTTCTCATTCACCAAATGTGTTATGGGAGCATGCTCCTATGCCATTCTGTCTCAATCTTTATTTGCATGGCTGGTGGTTGAACTTCTAATTTAAAATCCTCATTCAAAACCTGACTGGTCAAAATGTCGACCAGAACAGATCCACAGATGAATACACTTTAGTTCATGAAACAATTGAGTCAAAAGTGGAACCAATTGACACACCATTCTCCTGCTCACTCGCTCACTGTCTAAGCCAAAATCCATATAGGAAATCAATAAAGGTCCAATTAGACAGAAGATCTCATTATGGTATGTTTCAAGTCAACAAAGCATACAAGAAGATTCATGCAACAATATAGGCTTTTATTCAGACACAAAGGACAACATGGTAGGAAAGCACATGATAAATCAAGTGAGTTCTCACTTCATCACACAGTCATAGTGGAGATGTGAATTAACATCCAATCATGATAAATTTGATAATACAAGGATCGTTGAAAAATGGTTATAAACTAACTTCCAAAGTATAATCCAGCTTTTAAATTTGATAATACAAGGATCGTTGAAAAATTCCACCTGAACAGATCACTGCAAAATGCTAAGAAATACTAGGATATGCCAAGTGCATTACTCCCTCTTTCTCATAGAAACTAGAACGTGCACATTTGAAACTGATGTCCTGTCCAGCATGAAACTAATGTCATGAAAGAGTACATTATAGGAAGAAGAATAACTATGCCATCTGTATTCTGTTTACTGACAAAAATTTGCAGGCGCTCCAAAACAGAATGGTGAGTTTTTACAATGGAATGGAGGAAAAACGGTAAGTGTGATAGTGCACAAAAATAGTGGAACCTAAAATTCATGGTTTACATGTTAAAATCAGCCACAAAGACAAGGAAGTGGAGAGGCAGAAAAGTGTTTTGTGCTCATCATTTGTGCTTTATTAGTCGAGAAACATCTCTTGACAAGGCGACATTAACATAAATGAATATTAACAAAGATACTACAGAAAAGAGCAAAATCTAGCCAGGAAAACATCAACTGTCTACATCTCAACAATGGAAATTAGGCAGACTTGCAATAATTATGAATAAATGCACCAGAAATAATGAGCAATTTAATAGCAATTCCTTGATTTTTTAAGGAGAGATCATTTTAGAATTAAAAAAAAAAACTAGAGATGGAAACTAAAGAACTATTTTCTGAAAGCAAACACAATCTAAGCTTTCCTAGGCTCGTTTTCCAATCAATATATGCACAGAGAACATCTTTTTACACTTTTTTCTATGAAAATAATGAAGATAAGTTTAGATTGCTCCTCCGAACCTCAAACCAAAAATGTTAATTCATGAAAATAGAAAACAATGATATTGAACTCTCAGCATTATTAACACTTCATGTTCTGCATGATGGCGAGGGAGTGTCCATGCCAACATTGGGATTAGCCTGTGGTTCCTAATGAACCATCTATAGCAGAAAAAAAAAAGAATTTGAGACGTGCATAGGGGTGGTGCAAGATCATGTTCCTCACAAAACATTGGATTATTAATTTATCTCAGTCAACTATTGCACTGACCATGAGGTCAAGCAAATTTCTGCTAATTGGTTTGCTGTATCTTATCTATTGCTCAATTGATTCATACATTTGAAACTAAACACTTAAACAATATTCCTTTGAAACTAGACAATTGAACAATATTCCTCTGTCATAATGTAAAAAACAACAAATAATATGGCAGTCAAATGGTTTGGGTTAAAGCAACACTTTCAGTGATAGAAATCAAATATCAACTACACCACATCCAGTAAGTGCAAGATGAGGAATCCAAAGTATTACGAACAAAACAAGACATGCTAAGACAGATCCCTGTTTCAAATTGATTTCTTCATGTTTCAAAAATCATAAATTATCTGGGCAAACCATTTGTAATTATTTCCCATCTGTACATATGCACACAGACATAGAGAAATGAGATAGAAAAAAAGAAAATGGAGACTAATTGCTTATGCTATTGCTGGTTATAAAGACTCGTGCATACTTGTCTTTCAGAACATTAGGAGCAACCTTAATTATTCAGTATGTAAATTATTTATTAAAGTAATATTAAGAAAGAACTTTTAAAGAACCAGAGCAAGCAATTGAATGAATGTACTAGACTAGAAGCTCTTACCTCTATTTGACTGTCTCTTATTAACACTATAACCACCAACATAACCAGGGGAAGTTTTGACTGGAACATCAGAAGTGGCATTCCCAAGACCATAACCAAAGGAAACAGATCCATCTCGCTCAGAATTTGATGACTGCCAAGTGGGGTCCCCATAATCTGAACTACCACCATAAAGGTCAGCAAATGCTCCATCAAAACTACCATTTGATGCAGCATGTGATATTGTTGCACCCGCATTGTTCCCACTGTTTCTTGCATAACTACCTATGCCCAAACCAAAACTATTTTCACCACTTCCATACCCAAAACTCAGATTGCTATTAGAAACATTATTTCCTCCACCTTGAACTGGAAGTGATGAAGAACTCCAATTAGCCCCACTGTTGCCAAAGGTGCTTCCTCCAAGGCTTCCAGTTCCAGATCCCATGTATGCATTTGAACTTGTAGAGTTGGAGTTATGATTTAGCCCCCCATTTCCCCACAAGTTTCTTGTTGCCGAGCTGAAAAATGAAGTATTTCCTCCATTACCTCCATCATATCCTATAGGTCTAGCAAGGCTATTAGTATTACCAATATAGTAAGGATTCATTCCCCGCCCATAGCTGAGATTGCTATTAAAATTTGCATTGCCCCCGTAACTAGGGCTCAATGCTGGCTCAAAATTCATACCCATTCCATAACCAGAACCGAATGGAGGGAAACCACTTCGGACACCAGCAACTGAACTGAATCTGCCATCCATCCTAAGTCCATAGCCTCCAACTGTACCTGGAGTATATCCCTGAGTGTAGCCATTAAGGAAGCTATTAACCCTATTTAGACCATAATTATATCCACCAAGTGGGCTGCGACTAGGACCGGGTGATAACTCTTTGGGTACAGCTCTCTTGACCTCAACCATTTTTCCATTCAGTTCATGAAAAGTCCTCATCAAAACTTTGTCCACTGCCTCCTCAGAATCAAAAGTGATGAACCCAAATCCCCTTGGCCTCTGTGTGTTATGATCATACATCACCACAACATCTATGATGATCCCAAACTGGTCAAAATAATTCTTAAAATCATTTTCTGTGACTGTGGATGCTAAGCCTCCTACGAAAATCTTTTTTGTACGCCCTGGACCGGGAGAACTGTGGATGCTACCACCACTGTTTCTATTCAGAATATTCTGGTCATCCCTAGGAACAGCCTTTTTTGCCTCAACCTGAGGATGAACACATCAATTAGAAGAACAAGCACAGACAGTGGGAATCTGTCAACACTTGAGACTTAACTTCAGTACATTAAAATCACAAATTTGGAATATTAGCAAATCTATCACAATCATAATCATAATAATAATAATAATAATAATAATAATAATAAATAAATATAAAAAATAAAAAAATAAACTGAGAGAAGGCAAGCATTTTCACTTGGCTGAGTTTGATATCTTACTACAGAATAAGAATTAGAAAATTGGACTCATCACTCTGATACAGAAATGAATTCTCCGCTTTGTATGGTGCAGTATATAGTAAAAGTTCTGAACAGCATTATTACATTACACACAAATCTGGAGTCACTTTTAAGGTTACCAAAGCTTACCATTCTGCCATCAATGCTGTGTTTTTCCTTAATGACTCGCTCTGCAACAGCTGGGTCAGCAAAAACAACAAAACCAAATCCACGGGCACGCCCTGTGGTGCGATCCTTCATTATCACAGCCTCCACCACCTCCCCAAAAGATCGAAAATAGCCCTTGAGCCGTTCTTCATCGGTGTCCCATGAAATTCCCCCAATGAACAGCTTGCCACTATCAGATTGCATTTTTTTTCCTCTTTAATCTCTACAATACAAAATATTTTTCTTCGTGAATATGAAGCCCAAAACTTCACAAATGCAAATCACACTACTAATAAAATCAGTACAAAAAGGCAAACCTTTTTAGACAATCAAGCGCCTGCTTCAATTCAGTAGACGTATTTTACACTGGATCCAATCAACAACAACATAGTTACATACAATTCAATAGCAAATCAAAACCAACAAGGACAGATAACTCTAAGCAGACAATGAATCAAAGTTATCATTGTATCTAATAAGAATGCAATTCAAATTTAGGCAATACCTTTATTCGGACAATTAAGAAAAAACACACAACAAAACTCCTATGTTTTCGTTTGACACAAAAGTCAAAAACTTAACAGATCCTTCAACGATCAATCAGCCAACCAACAATCTAGAATCAATCAAACCTGAAAAAAAAAACCCAGAAACAGAAATTCAATCCTGGAATTCAATAAAGGTCCAAAATTTACAAAGATCCGAATCAAGAAACTCAAAAATCTTACAGAACCCACTGATTAAAGAAAAACCCAGATGGTAAATCTCATCAAAATTGATAATTTAAGATCTGAGAGGAGGCATAATGAGAATATAAATAGAGGGCATGTTCATCCTCCTCTACAATATGCCCTCCTCTTCTTCGTCTTCTAATTCTTTTAATTTGTGTTTCAATTTTTTGATCAGCTAATGCAAATTCAGTCACCAAACAAAATTGCAAATTTATTTATACAAACATAAATTCTAGTGAGAGAAAAGGGTTGTTTTGTTTTGGAGAGAGAAAGAGTGAGAGAAAGTTTTGTGGAGTCTGGTGTGAGGAATATATAGGGAGAGGCTCAAAAATGGAAGGAGCTGATTTTCTTTTATTTTCTTTTTCTGTTTTTATATATTTTTTATAAAACAAATTTTGAATTTTTCTGGTTTTATTTACTACTTTTCCTTTGCAGTGAAAGGCAAAAATGGAAACTGAGAGAAGCTTGTGTATTTTTTTCCCCTGACCTGATAAAAGGGAAAGAGATGGAATGCTTCATTGCTTCTTCTTCCTACCATCATATATACTTAATGGAGATGGATTTGTAAGGACACAACTTTGTGCATCCACATGCATGCATGGGATCTCAGCTCCATTGTTCCTGTGGGCCCATATTACACTTCAACCATAGATTCTTCTGACTTTTGCATATGTCATCAACTTAGAATTTTGATCTATGGCTGTGATCTGTTGATGTATTCAATCAACACTTTGTGTGAATATCCCCCTTTTTTTCTTACCTCCTCGAGGTCAAAAAAATTGGAGGTGCTAAACCTTTTTTTGGTAGGATAGATCATTACCTAATTTTGATTGTTTTTATTGTCTTGTCAATGCTTGTGCAGCACACAACATCAGCTGAACAGTGATTAGTATTATAATAGAGATTGTTTTTTAAAATAGTTTTTATTTAAAAATATATTAAAATAATTTTTATATTTTTTAAAATTTATTCACATCAAAACAATTCAATAATATAATTTTTTTTTTTTCCAATGGTGTTGGGCGCATCCCCAACCAATAACCCTTTTCTCAATTGAGTTTTTAATTTGTTTTTTTTTAACTAATTAGCTTCTCAATGTAAATCCTTAGGTTGATCCTTCCATCTACAAATATGTTTTACACGAGGACCTAGTTGAGAAAAGGCTCGGCTAGATTTCCCGGTGAAAGGATCCAAATTGAGAATTCTTGAATGTTTGGAATTTAATTCGTTACCGGTTTTTAAAGTATTTATCATTAAAAAATACATTAAAATCATGTTATTTTATTTTTTAAAAATTATTTTTAATATCAATACATTAAAATAATCTATAAACATCAAAAATATATTAATTTAAAGCAAAAAAAATAAAAAAAATTAAATTTTTTTTAAAAATACTTTTAAAACTAAAAATAAACAGCCATGATTGGAAGTGTTATTTCTCAGTAATCCAAAAACAAGATATAATTCACTTAACCATAAAAACGTTGAAATTACTATTTAAACAATCAACGATATTCAATCTCATGTGATTTCAAATGGCAATTTAATGGTAAATCTAATTATCATATCCACAGGATACATCTCTTTTCTTTTCTTTTTGTCGAGAATATATCCTTTTTATTGATTGAAATGACTAGAGTCAACCCCCTTTTTTTTTTTACCCTCACATAAGAAAAATGAAATTGATTTTTTTCAATTAATATTCCTATATTGTGGGCGAATATTCTCGATAAAAAAGAGTTTCACTGCTTGTGTGACGTCTGATAAATATATTGGTAATTTCATATATAGTTTCACCAACTATATATAAATGTTAAGTCCATGCAAATGTGATAAATCATATATATGACATATTTTACTTCGATAAACAATGTTGTCTTCTGTGTTGGACCTTAAAATCCACCAGACATGAAGGGCAAGACGACCAGAGTACTGTAGTTCTGTACGTGTGACACAGGGAGCCAGCCCTTGAACTAAGATTTGGATGGTAGAATGTTTGTGTCGTATTTTGTATTTATCAAATTGCTGGCATATTCCTTGCTGGTGCTCCCCACGAAAGGAACCTTGGTCTCTCCACGAGCTAGCTGGATAAATGCTATTTTCCCGTTGTTTCATCAGAGTATTGCCTCTTGGCAATTATATCCCAGCTAGCTAGGTCATGTGCTGATTCAGCTTTATAGTTTGGCCAATTTAAGGTTAGGTTGTCGCGGTCTCTTCGATTGTAAAGATGTAAGGTGGTTGTTTTCGACGTCTGGATTGACCATCCTGTGGCTTGGATAGCTAGGTTAGTGGGAAACACGGTTGGCCTCCAGCCTGCCACTAGCTGGGATGATGATAACTTGGAGAGAGAGAGAGAGAGAGAGAGAGAGAGAGAGAGAGAGAGAGATGCATCACATGTAATTGTGTTTTGGCATAAATTAATCTAAAAGGAGGAATGATCGAGGTTTTTTGTTCCCTTGATTGTGATCACCCAGTCATCTTCTTCCTCCAGGCTAACTTTTTTCTTCTTTTTTTCTCGATAGATTTTGCTGTAGTCTAATTCAACCCTGTATTTCTAGCTCATCGATCCATGCTATAAACTAGCCAGCCTCTCCGTCTCCTGTTGTGTTGAATAAAACCATCTACCTTCGTTAATTATAAGGATGTCCATGGATTAGATTTTGTGTTTAATTACAAGCAATTAAATGGATCTGGTTCATAATTTTTATGATTTGGGTCTGGTTATGGCTAGCTTGAAATGTAAATGATTTGTCAGAGTTATAATATTAACTGTAGATCGCTAAATTCTGATAAGTATTGCTGAGAAATTTATTTATATTTGGTAATGTGGTTGAAAAGTATTTTTGAAAAAAATTTAAAATTTTTATATTTTATTTTATTTTAAATTAATATATTTTGTATGTTTTCAGATCATTTTAATATGCTGATATAAAAAATAATTTTAAAAAAATTAAAAAATATATTATTTTAATATATTTTAAAATGAAAAACATTTTAAAAAACAACCGCTAACACAATCTCAAATATAAAACAAGTATAATTGTGTAAGTTTAAATATTTTGGTTTGATTTTTTTTTTTGTTGGGTTTTCAATTTTTCTTCAAATAAATTTCCCTTATTTTTTTGTTTTTTTTATTACTTTCTTGAGATAGAAATTGGAAGAAAAATTTTTATTTTATTTATTTATTTGGATTTCAAACCAAACCAAAATAAAAACTGAATTACCGAACCAAATACTGAATTATGGCAATTCGATTCGAGCTTTGCTCACCCTTGTTTTCAACTGTCTAGTCCACACTCTAACCCAAAAATGATATAATTATAGTCTTCTTGTCTTTCTCAAAAAAAAAATAATAATAATAATTGTTTTAGTGTAAAGGATATTTTTATATTTTAACGTGGCCTTTCAGTATTGATAAAAGGCATATTAATATTCTTTAGATGCATGGTAAATTTTTTAATTCTAGTATGTAAAAGTTTTTTATTCTTTTCACTTACAAACAAACGCATAATAAAATGATTTAACTATTTTTTTAATCAATTTTTTTAATAATTGTGTTTAGGGGATTTTTTTTTTATCTTTTCACCCTATGTTTTTGTTATTTTTTAATTGACTAAGGGTAATGTATTTATTTAATAAACATAAAATATTATTTAAAAAATATTCAAAATATCCAATGTGTAGAGGCGCTCACACTTTGTTGGTGGCGCGTGTAACTCTTTTTGGTGGTTAAAAACATTTTTTTATCATGTCAAACAAATTTTCACAACTTTTTCTTGGTGGGACGACGTGTGGCGGTGGCGGGGGTGGATTGTTGCGGGTGGGGTTTTTTTCCTCTTTTCTATCTCTTATTCTCTTAAAAACATGTTAGGCATTTAAAATTTCAGAGTTGTCCTCCTAGTTATTAATATTTTAACTTTGGCTTTTATTCCTTTAATTTTTAATTTTTATTCTTGGTATTTTTATAAAAATTTTATTTATTTTCAGATTCATCATTCAATTCTAATTTGTGGTGTATATTTTTTTCAATTTAATCTTTATTTTTTTGATTTCTAATATTTTTTCTTGAAACTTTTGTACAATTTTTATTTGTTTTTAAATTCATCCTTCAATCTTGATTTGTGTGTTTTTTTTTTCTAATTTGGTCCTTATTTTTTTGATTTCTAATATTTTTTCTTGAACCTTTTATATAATTTTTATTTGTTTTCAATTTCATCTTTCAATCTAAATTTATGGTATATTATTTTTTTCAATTTGATTCTCATTCTTTTAATTTTTTCTTCCTTTTATTAAAGTGGTTTTTCTTTTCAATGTTTTCCTCTAATTTATTTTTTATTTCAATTTTTACCTTCATTCTTTTAATTGCTATTTTTTTTTGTATAATTTAATTTTTTTTCCCGATTTCATCTTTTAAAACTTGATTAGATAGGGATTGAACTTTGAGGTTTTTTCATGTATGATATTTTCGGTCTAATGACTCAGGTCAAGGTAAATAGTTAACATGAGTTTATATTTTTTTTTACTTATTTTTTTTTCGATTTCATCGTTCGAAATTGATTTTTTTAATGGTTTTTGTGGTTTTTATTTTATTTTTTTATTGGGTTATCTAAATTTTATAACCTGAGTTATGAGATTGATAAGTTAATTTGAGTTGGCTCACCTTTTATTACCCAAGTTGCATATTTGTCATGCTAACTCGAATTGACTGAGACAAGTTTTTTTGTTTATTTTTTATCCAATTTTATCCTTTCATATTTATTTGGTTAAAAATTAAACTATATTTTTTTCTTTATGGAAAAAGGTTTTTCTCTCTAATTATCTTGATTTCTCTTTTAAAAATCTTGATTAATTTGTTATCGTTGCCAAATGTTTTTCATGTAATTAAAAAGAATCAACTTATTTGACTTGGTCAGGTCTTTAATATAAATTATATATTTTTTTAACATGTTTGCAGCATTTAAATATTATTAAAAAAAACAATAATACGGTACAGATCCACGTCTAGTTTTGTACTATTAGTGAAACCTTTAAACATGCTTTTTATTTTTTAACTAAATATTTATTGCATAAATTAAAAGTTAATAAGAAAATCTAACAGTGATAAATAAACTTTCTAGTTGATTTCTTTTATTTTATTTATCTATGTTTTTCCTTCAATTTTGAAATTGAATTCAATAGAAAGGAAATCAAGCTTAATGATTTTAGAATTGAGACAATACATTTCTTTTTGTATGTTAAAATCAAAATTAATGAAAAAATAAGTTGATTTTGGAATTGGATAAAATGACAGACCTAAAATATATGTTTTAAAAAAATATAAGATATCAGACATAAAACTAAAATTAAATTTTTTTATATGGCTTACATAAAAAATAAAGAAAATATTAAATCAAAAGGACCATAAAAGATTAAAGCTTTAGAACTAAGAAGCCAATCAATGTTGACACTCGAAAATGAAGAGTACTTGACTTGTAAAATATATACTAATTAATTTTTTTTTTTCATAGGTCCCATATTTTAAAATTTATCTTTGCATATAAATTTTAGTTTGATATTAAAATTATTAAAAAAAAAACCTAAGTATGTTCTTGAAGTTAGTGAGCTATAAAGAGAAAATATTGTGGAATACAATAGTGTGTGTATATATATATAATCATTTGGATTTTTTTTAATTTAGATCTCTTATATATATATATATATATATATATATATATATATATTTTAATTTGATTATTTTTTATTATATTTGTTTGTGATTGAACTAGGTCATTTATTTTGATAGCCTGAATATAGAGTTTATGTTAACATGTGATTCTTTTTTAATATTGTTTTCAACGTTAAGTTCAAGAGAGATTATTGTAGCAAATTATAAGTCTTTCTTGTGATTTATTTTTACAATTTTTTTTTATAAATTGAATTTTATTTGAAATTCAAACCAATATACTCAAAAGAGCTCCAAACAATTTAACCTTTTTAATTGAATTCAATTCACAATATTCTAAATAAGCTATTATAAAATGAGTTTTTGAATTATGAAAACTTAAAAACCCAACTTTCTAATCACCTCAAGTGACTAGAATTTTAACTAATCGATGATGTATTATTTGTTATAATTTTTTTAAATAAAATGAACAATGCTTCATATAACTATTTAATAATAAAAGAAAGCCAAGAGTGTGGGTTTGGCCTTCCACTCGAAGTCCAGGCTTATTTGCAGTGGATTAGAAGGTTTTTGTTTTAATTTTTATTATCGGGTATAATTCAATTACATACAAAATTCAATCATAAAAATTAATTTTTTTTATTTTTTTAGTTTTTTTTAATGGGTTCGACACTCAAATCTTAACTTCCATCTCTAAAACACACACTGTTGACCCATCCTTTGAACCTCAGGCACATAATCTCTTTTTATATTACTTTTTAATATTTTTAGTTTTTTCCTTAAGTTTTGAATAAAATAAATAAAATCATATTTAAAATATTATTCAATTTTCTCATATATATTTTTTAATAAGATTATAGCTTCTTTTTTTTTTTTAGTAATGATAGCAATCATTTCATTAATTATTATATATGAGTTTAATATGTAATTTTTTAAATATGATCGTAAATATTTAATGAAAATATAATTTATATTTTGTTATTTTTCTATTATAATTTTCTTAGATTAATTGTTTTTTTCCCTTTAATTGCATTCAAAATATCCACATATGATTTTTAAAATTTTTTTATTGAAATTTTCTTTTTAGATCACCATAAGTTTTTTTCATTTCAAAAATATTGCTTAAAAAAAACATGTTTATGTTAAAACAAAAAAAGAAATGCATGAATACAGGAATAGAGTTTAGATTAAAGAGATATATTTGTACTTGCATATTCAAATTATTAAAATTGCTGTAAAAAATCATTTTAGCTTCCTTT
>Ga0325402_1002543_pt1 | contig 16058 bp, 9 predicted proteins | sample PopdelMetagenome_22_FD_207212 | JGI IMG/M metagenome (GOLD analysis project Ga0325402, IMG submission 207212) | Populus deltoides microbial communities from Bellville, Georgia, United States - Xylem-PdKOR-R3 | ecosystem: Host-associated > Plants > Phyllosphere > Stem > Wood/Secondary xylem... | reverse complement strand
CATCACATCACATCACATCACATCAGTTTAAAGGAGGAAGTCCCTCAAACATTGAGATTTGTTGTTTAGTCATTTTCTTCAAGCGAATCCTTTTTGATCTAGTGAAACATATCATGTGTTGCTCAAATGCAAGCAGGAAGAAGCCATGAACAACAAGGAAAGGGCAAAATTTAGAATGAGGCTTCGAGGGACACAAGCAAAGTCAGATGCCTTCCATTTTAGATACAAGGAAGCAGTAAATGAGTTGGCATTCATGAACAGAAACTACGAGGTGGCTTCAAAGAAGCTGAAGAGCCAGTTAGCTTCCTATGGAATTGAGATCCTCAACCTCAAGAAGCAAATCGCTGCCTTAACCGGGCAAAGAACTGATCATTAAACAACAGTAGTTTTTTTTTAATCATTTTTCGCATCTCAACCATTTTTTACATGTTAGCTAATTATTTATCCAGGATACAGCACAGCAGCTTACCATTGTCAATATGTACATTAACATGATATTTCTCTGATGAAAATAGAGTAGAAAATTCACGAGTAGATATTAAATTTCATAAAAAAAGTTATCTTTGAACTTTTAGGGTTGAAATACCCCTGGATAGATTCAATTTTTTAAATAGAAAGCCGAAACCGACCACGGGCTCAAATTTAGAAAAGATATTCAATTTGGTTGGATTTTTTTGGTCCAAACCAAAGCAACCGATGCGCACCCCTATTTACTATTGACCCAAATGGTTACATAGGCAAATATAAATCGGTATGAGCAGGGGCTCTTTAGTGAACATGGCACAAGTGTAACATATTTGTGTCATCAAAATGAAATAAAAATTGCCATTTAAATTGTTTTTGTGCTACGGTTTGGCTTTACATGTACTTCAATTCTGGTTATGCTGCCAGATCAGAATATGATCGACAAAATGCAGAGACATGAGAGTTTACAGCACACGCCACTTCTTCGACACAGCCTCGCATACCCTTGCAATACACCAGGCAGCACTCAGCGGATATTCAGACACTGAAAGGGGAGACAACACAAGTAATTAGGATTCCTGCTTCAAAAATCCAAGATGTTAAATACAGACAGGACATTCATCAGGACAACGCCTCAACTTCACAACAACTAGAATGCAAATACATTAACAGATATTCATAGGTGTTCTGATGGATGCCACAAATCATTACAAAGGTAGCCAGTTACATTTTATACCCACTCAAAAACGAGTAACATATTTTCCGTAACTTGTGCATTGGTTTGCGTGAAGTTCCGATCAAATCCTCCTGGCAAATGCTTTGAGCTAAATAAACGTGTTTATGGATAGTGCCTTCTGAAAAACATTATACATGAACTTGGGGTCTATCTAGATTCTTTATCGGAAGCTAAATCTAATCACTATTGATTTTACTGCGTGCATTATTTCAGCATAAGATGATTGTAAAGAAATGGATCTAGGAAGAGCTTACCTGATATGAAGTCATCTACATAATCACATTCAATTTTACCATGGGACATAGCACCAACCTGATTATTTTTGTTTGAGAGAGAGATCAGAAAGGTTACAAGTTTCTCAACAAAGAGTGTTTTTAGTACAGAAGTTACTTGAGCTTACCACGAAAACAAGGTCGGTGTCATCACCAACTCCAGCCACATACTTCTCCATTTGGACCAATTTTTCTGAGCTATGGGAGAAGCCTGATAGGAAAGCAAGTGAATTTTATCACCCCGTTAACAGTCCATGACTCATAAAACCATAAAAAATTCAAGCTCACCTATTTTACGAGAGTTTAATGGCAGGTATTGGGTTACAGGATTCTTGATCACACGCAAAAGCTTCTCACGATTACCGACAGCAGTTATACTCAGTTTTTGTAGCAGCTGCACTGCAATATAGAACAAGGCGGTAAAGAACAAATACAAAGATTCACAGACAAAAATAAGATGGGCTATATTCCAACATCATACAGAAGTCTCAGGGGCGATCAGCTGAACTTACACATAATACCGGCAAAACGCTTGTAAGTCCTCGGAATACGAACATGTGGCTTAACTTCAAAAAGAACACCTTTATCTGTTTTCACATATACAGCTCTCAACCGCCCAGCCTTATTCAATGGGCTATCTAAAATGGATAGGAGAGCCTGAAATTATCAACAGCAACATTGATACAAGGGCCAGAATATTTCAAACAAGGTAACCCTGCTCTGAGTAACTTGGATACTGTTTGGCCTGCTCATGAAAGACAGTCCTGGGAATGGTCTAATAAACATCGCGACTCCGGAATCTGACTGCTAGTAATAAAATGCACTAACCTGATAAATAATGTCAGGTCTGTAATCAGCAGGATTTTTTTTATTCCTCCTCAGGAAATTGGCATGCTCCTCAGAATTCAAAATTTGGTAACTCTGTACACACAAAACTAGTCAGATGAAAACGAAAACATTCCAGCTAAGTGATAAAACCCCACTACATGAAAACCCCCAAAAACCAAGACTTCAAAAATCCACTCTCTCAGCCCTAAACCCACATTCAAAACATTACCCCAAACCTCTACATTACTACTAAAAAACCCACACTAAGCCATGCAATGATTCTAACACGTTACTTGTAAACCAAAAGTTGAAGTGAAAAGTTACAGTCTTTAGACCTTTCCAACTTTTGCAACTTCCAAAGTAGCCTTTTCGAGCACGAATATAACCCCAGGTTTCTTGCCAGTTTGATGACTTGGGACAATAGGAATGCCCTCCTCCACTCCTGGCAGTTGCATTTCTTTTGCCTCTTCTGTTTTTTCTTCGCCATCTTGAGCTCTCATTTCAGTCTCACTATCAGCTTTCTCTTCTTGAACTTGTTCATCTTCCACTTCCTCTTCTCCTTTATCATACCTCTCCCCTTTCTTCCTTCTCTTGTGCCCTTTACCATAAGGCCTCACCATTTTCTTCACACACAATAACCTTATCCTTCACACTGAAAAACAAAAGGAAAAACGACTGATCAAATTTGCAAAATCAACCCACTTACTCATTAAAGAAAGAGAGCTAAGACTTTCTCAAACAAGAAAAAACCCATCTGTGTATAGAAGAAAACCTTTAAATAATCTAAAAAGAGAACGTCAGTTGCATACCCAAAGAAAAAGTTGGCCAGTGAGAGTAGAAGAGGCAGAGAGATGAGAATGATTAGGACATGTTAAGGTTTTAGGAGCGGAGAGGGAGTAGATGAAGCAGATGAGTAGATATTCTTAGGGTTTATTGGTGGGCCTAGCTTCCATGTTCAGGCTCACAAAGTTTTACTTGAAAATGGCTTGGGCTATATTATTAAGCCTTGGGCTTGACTCTAAATAAATTTCATCTTTCAAAACTCCATGCATGGAACTCTAATATGGAGTGAAAGCTAATTAAAGGGTAAACTTTATTTTTGGTCTTACAGGTTCATTAATATTCCATTTCCACCCCTATTGTTTTAATTTTGCGATTTGTACCCCTCCACCCCTAACCATTAAACATCATAAGGGTTCTTTTTTAACATTTTAATTAATTTTTCGAGATATTACAAAATATATAAGGATTTGAGAGGAAAAATATTGAAAAAATAAAGTTGGAAAAAATATGAAATATAAAATGTTTACTTATGCAGTCGTGAAGTGTAAAATTGAAACTTTTATAAAACTATAAGAATGAAATTGAAAATTTTAAAGTATTGGACAAGATAAGTGGAAGATTGATGAATTTATGTTGACAAAAAAAAATATATTTTACCCATAGTTACCAATTTGCATATTAATTAAATAAATTGATATTTACTTTGAGAATAATACCATTTTTTTTGAATTATTAACATAATAAATATTATTTACTTTTAACCTAACCCATGACTCGATTTAAAACCTCAGGTCATGAGATGTACAGTTTAATCTAGATTAATCAAAAATAATATTATTTTAATATTTTATATATATAAAAATTAAAATAATATTATTTTGATTTTTTAAAGTTAATTTTGATGTCACTTGATTTTTTTTTTTTTGAGTATGATGACTAGATTACGGGATTGATCAAGTCAACACCCTCCTCCCAATGTAATATAAAACTTGGTTTGAAAAAGGTTTTAAATCAATAAATAACAGGGTTGAATTGCTGAGCTGGACGGAGTTTAAGAACACTAGAATCAGCAACCTTTCCAGGCTTTTGGAATCATCAGGTGACGCAGGGAAAACATTATCACCATGCTTGCAAGTTGCAATCTAAATCATTGGAAATCTCTTAAGTCTCCACATTGCTATGATATGTAAATCTATGTGTTAGCAGCAGCTAGTGATGAGGGGGGGAATTGGAGCGTGGGGCCGCGACAACTTTTCTGCCATGGGAGAGTGCTACTTAGAAGGAATAGAATTCTGGTATTAGATGAAGCAACTGCTTCCATTGACACAGCAACAGATGCGATTTTACAAAGAAAATAAGGCAAGAGTTCTCAGGATGCACTGCGATAACAATAGCTCAGAGTTCCTACAGTTGTAGACAGTGACATTCGGTGAAGTCTCTCTTTCAGTGGAATCCACTTAAGGTTATTTATGGATCGATAAATATCATTAATTGATAATCATCCAATTAGGATTCTTGTGTAGTGGCCATATTTTACAAAATTCTGTGTTAGCAGAGCTTGCTGTCTTTCTTTCTTGTGTTGTTTTCTCTCTGCGTCAACATATGATTGTACATATATAACCTTTACCGGTTTTCTTCAATATCCTAATTATAGCTGTAGATGAAATCGTTACTGTTTGATTTATTTTCGAAGGGGAGATGGCAGAGTATGATGTGCCTTCGAAGCTTATGAAGATGGCCTCCTACTTTTCCTTCTAGTTGCAAGAGAAACTCCTAGCAGACCAGTTCTTCTGTCAATGAAATATATACCTCAGCTGAACTCAGCCACGTAGAAATACATCTGTTGTTATTTTCTTGATTCATCACACCGTAGAAACAAAAAATTTTTACCAGTTAAATTTTATCATCTGTTATTTTTATATATAAAATAAAATTAAAATAAATGACATGAAAAATAAATGAGTCTTCGTATATTTCTTGGCCAATAAAAAATTAACATTTAAAATAAGATATTCAAGATATCTTGCTATAAATACGAGATTCCATTAATAAAAATCAATTAATAAAATCATATCATGTGATATTGAAAAAGAATTTGAGAGCCCTAACAAATTTTTATAAATAAAAGGCCTCAATCTAAAGAAAAAAAGAGAGAAGAAATGAATTATTGGAGCTACAAATTATTTTCAAGACAAGTTCTTACAAGTTCTTTATGCAAGAAAGCTCTCTTTTTAACAAAGAAGATTTTTTGAAAAGTTTTAGAAGTTTTGTTAGATCAAGTCTAAACGTCCCATAAAATTTTTTTAATAATATTTTGAAGACAAATCAAAGATACTCTTTATAGTATCAAATCACTAAATCTCGTTTTTCAATACACACCAAAATTCGAGTTCTTGTAAAACATAAATCTTGGCTTGATTTCATAAATAAATCAAGTCATTATATATCAAATTCAAGAGAAGAATTAGAGGATTGTTTTATTTTTTTGAAAAAATATTTTAGATAAAGATTATAACTAATTATATATTTAATAAAATAATATATTTATACACACCAACTAAGATAGCTTCGAATGTAAGATATGAACAATATTTAACACTGTTACTCCTCCCCAGATGGTAATGTAATGGACAATGGCGGTTGGGTCTTCTCGGCACTTTCTCTTTGTTATCTGCACGTTAATGGCTGTTCTTCACTGGTTGGATGAGGAAGGGAAGGAAGAGAAGCTAGAAAGACAACAACAATTCAATTATATAAGAGACAGAATTTTAATGAGCAAAATAGTTGCTGAAAAATAATTCTAATAATATTTACCTCCTTATAAATTTACAATTTTTTTAAATAAATCAGAAAACTTCATATAAACAAAATAAAATTCCAAAGGGATAAAAAAAATTAACACAGAATCTAAAATAAAACAATAAATCCAAAATAATCTAGAAAAAATAACAAAATTAATTCAAATAACAACTTATTTACTTAATTTTAGGAAATCTAATGGTCTAGTAAACAATAAAGTGATTTTTCAAAGTGGAATCAACTCAAAAAATATGATTCCAATTAACTGTTGGATCTTTTGTTATTGTATTTTTAAGTTATTATCCTGATTTGATGTAATCAAATCTTTTTTTATTATCTAAATCTATGTTATTGAATCATAAAAAACATATACTAGGCTATTCATATATTCTAGCATATATTCATCTAGTCGTGGGAGATACTATCTAAATGCTTATGAACTTCAGTTTCTGCAAACCCAACAACATCACATCTATTTAGTTTTTGTATCTATATCTATGGAGAGAAGATGAACTTATTACAAGGTAAAGCAGGCATGAGAACAAAGAGAATAATATCCCATTCTCCTCGATTATGTTTCTCTATGTTAGAAAACGTGCTTAGAACTGCTGTTGTTGGAGTCATAAACATTGTTTAGTGGTTTGAAATATTTCAAACCTGTTCCTATTTCTTCGTTTTCAGTTATTTCTTTTGTTATCCATGATTGTGATCATGGCGTAATCTTAGGACCATGATGTTAGTGGGTTGTTATTTATCAAGCTTTAAATTGTAATGCTTCAGACGTTAATATTATTCAGCTTTCACCTTCAAAATATATTGCTCTCATTTTCTATTTTTCTTTACTGCAGTAACTCTGTTTCTTCTTTCTTTATTCTAAAACAACTACAATTGATATCAGAGCTATCTTCTTAAAGGGACCTGTGTGTGAGTTTGATACGTCATAAAAGCCGAAGCCAGTTTCTCATCAATTGCTCTGCCAGTGTTTGATAAAGACACCTACCAGATTTGAGCAGTACGCATGGAGACATACTTGGATGCTTTGGATCTTTGGGAAGCAGTGGAAGAAGACTATGAAATCCCAGCACTTCCTAACAATCCCACTATGGCACAGATCAAAGCGCATAAGGAGAAGAAAACGAAGAAATTAAAGGCAACAGCCTGTTTGTTTGCTGCAGTCTCATCCACCATCTTTACTCGTATCATGTCTCTGAAGTCAGCAAAGGAGATATGAGATTATCTCAAGACTGAATATGAAGGAGATGAAATGATCTGAGGGATGCAAGTGCTGAACTTGGTACGTGATTTTGAGTTGCAGAAGATGAAAAAGACTAAATCCATCAAAGAGTATTCTGACAGGTTGCTTAACATTGCTAGCCGAGTCAGACTACTTGGCTCGTCTCTACCAGAATCAAGGATTGTCCAGAAAATTCTTGTAACAATTCTTGAAAAATTTGAGGCAACCATTACATCCTTAGAAAACACTAAGGATATGTCAAAAATCACTTTGTTAGAGATGTTGAATGCATTACAAGCACAAGAGCAAAGAAGAACTATGAGGCAGGAAGATGATGTTGAAGGAGCCTTATTTGTCAAGCATAAAGAGAACAGAAACTACAAAAAATATCAGGGTAAAAGCCATCAAAGTTCAAATGGAGATTTTAAGGCCAACAACAACAGGAGCAATACTAGAAACAAAAAGGGATCTTATCCTCCATGCCAGCATTTTAATAGAAAATCTCATCCACATTTTAAATGCTGGAGAAGACCAGACGCCAAGTGCAACAAATGCAACCAGATGGGGCATGAAGTTGTTATCTGTATTAACAAAAATCAACAACATGGTGAAGAGGCACAAATTGCTGATCAAGAGGAGGAAGATCAACTGTTCGTGGCTTCATGTTTCTCTGGCATTGAATCAAGTGAGTGTTGGCTTATTAACAATGGTTGTACTAATCACATGACACATGACAAGGATCTATTCAGAGAACTAAGGAGCTCAAATACGTTAAAAGTTTGAATTGGAAATGACGAGTACATAACTGTGGAAGGAAAGGGAACAGTTGCAATTTCAACTTATTCAGGTACAAAATTCATTTCTGATGTGTTGTATGTTCCTGAAATTGATTAAAACTTGTTTAGTGTTAGACAACTAATTAAAAAAGTTTATAAAGTTGTGTTCGAAGACAAAAGTTGCTTGATTAAAGATGCAAATGGCCATGATATTTTCAAATTAAAAATGAAAGGAAAAAGCTTTGCTCTAAATCCATTGGAGGAGGAGCAAACTGCTTTCCCAATCAAAGAAAATATCACAGATGTTTGGCACAAGAGGCTTGGGCACTATCATCATAAGGGGCTGTTGCAGATGAAATCTAATATGATGGCAAATGATCTTCCAGCACTTGATGATCACATTCCAAATTGCAAAGCATGTCAGTCTGGAAAGCAAAGCAGGAAACCATTTCCTAAAGTAACATGGAGAGCAACAAAAAAGCTGTAATTGATTCATACAGACATTGCAGGCTCACAAAGAACACCTTCTCTAAATGACAGTCTCTACTATGCTGTATTCATTGATGATTTCTCCCGTATGTATTGGATTTTTTTTTGAAGCACAAATCAGAGGTGACTCAAGTTTTCTGGAACTTTAAAGCCAGAGTTGAAAATGAGAGTGGCTGTAAAATTCAAATTCTTAGATCAGACAATGACAAGGAGTACACCTCTAAGTCATTCAATAATTTTTGTGAGGAGGTAGACATTCAACATCAATTAACCACTCCATACACTCCACAACAAAATAGATTTAGTGAGAGACAGAACAAATTCATTTTGGAGATGACAAGATGTATGTTGCATAAGAAGAATCTACCAAAGAAGTTCTGGGCAGAAGCAGCAAACATTGTTGTTTTTCTGTAAAACCGACTTTTAACAAAAGCTTTAAAGGATCAAACACCCTTTGAGGCATGGTATGGTTATAAACCATCTTTGAATTTCCTTAAAATATTTGGTTGTTTGTGCTTCACTCTTGTTCCACAGACCAAGAGAGATAAGCTAGACAAAAGAGCACTTCCAGGCATCTTTATTGGCTACAGCTTGGTTGCAAAAGCTTATAAAGTTTTCCAGCCACAAACTGGAAAAATTGTTATAAGTAGGGATGTGCACTTTATGAAGATGAAGAGTGGAACTGGGATGATGCAAAGAAGATGAATTCAACCTCAAAAGAACCAATAATCAGCCTTTTTGGTTCGGACATAGAGGATCAAAACATAAAAGACTGACAGAATGTCATGATAGATGACACTCCCATCAGAGGCACAAGATTACTTTCTGATATTTATCAAAGATGCAACATTGCTGTGTGTGAACCTGTAGATTTTGAAGAAGCCAAGATGGATCAAAATTGGATTGCTGTAATGAAGGAGGAGTTGTTCATGATTGAAAGGAACAAAACTTGGGAGTTGGTTGATCGACCCCAAAACAGAAAAGTAATTGGAGTCAAGTGGGTGTATAGAACTAAGCTTAATGCTGATGGCTTAATCAATAAGTATAAGGCCAGACTCGTGGTTAAAGGATATGCTCAAAAATTCGGTGTGGATTACTCAGATACCTTCGCACCAGTAGCTAGACTCGACACTATCAGGCTCTTACTTGACGTTGCAGCTCAAGAAAATTGGAAGGTATACCAGTTAGATGTCAAGTTAGTGTTCTTGAATAGTTTTTTGCAGGAGAAGATTTATGTAGAGCAACCAGAAGGCTATGTAAAAGAAGGAGAAGAAGATAAATTTTGTCTCCTTAAGAAGGCTCTCTACGGATTGAAGCAAGCTCCAAGAGCTTGGTACAGTAGAATTGATGAACATCTGCAAAACTTGGGATTTGCTAAAAGCTTCTCTGAATCAACACTGCTTGTCAAGCAAAATGGTGCTAACATTCTTATCATCTCACTGTATGTGGATGATTTGTTTGTGACAGGAAACAACACAAGTCTTGTGGAGAAGTTTAAGCAAGAAATGATGGAGGTTTTTGATGACAGATCTCGGTTTGATGACTTTCTTTCTTGGAATGGAAATTGTGCAGGATGAACATGAAGTTTTTATCTGTCAGAAGAAATACGCCAAGGAGATTCTGAGGAAGTTTAAACTTGAAGAATGCAAAGAAATGAGCACTCCTATGAACCAAAAGGAAAAGCTTTGTAAAGAAGATGGAACAGATAAGATTGATCTGGCACATTTCAGAAGTCTAATTGGTTGTTTAATGTACCTTACAACAGCTCGGCCTGACATTTTAAATGCTGTAAGTATCTTGTCTCAGTTTATGCACTGTGGAAGTGAATTGCATCTCAAGGCTGCAAAGAGGGTGATTAGATATGTCAATGGCACATGTAATTTTGGCATTAAATTCACGAGGAGTAAATAGTTCAAGCTAGTTGGTTTCTCAGACAGTGATTAGGGAGGTTCCATTGATGATTTAAGGAGCACTTCAGGCTAATGTTTCACATTTGGTTCTGGTGTTTTTTCATGGTGCTCGAAAAAACAATAAACTGTAGCTCAATCCACTACTGAAGTAGAGTTTGTTGCTGCAACAACTGATGTCAATCAAGCTTTATGGATGAGGAAAATTTTAATTGATCTTAACTTGGAGTAGAAGGAAAGCACTGAGATTCTTGTTGACAACCAAGCTGCTATCGCTATCTCTCATAATCCTGTATTTCATGGAAAAACTAAGCATTTCAACATTAAGTTGTTCTTCTTAAGGGAAGTACAAAAGGATGGAGCTATTGTTGTTGTCTACTGCAAAACAGAAGATCAAGCTGCAGACATTTTCACCAAGCCTCTGCCAGTTAGCAAGTTTGAATTTCTGAAAACAAAACTTGGAGTTTGCAGTTACTAAAGCAAGGAGGAGTGTTAGAAAACGTGCTTAGAACTGCTGTCGTTGGAGTCATAAATATTGTTTAGTGGTTTGAAATATTTCAAACCTGTTCCTATTTCTTCGTTTTCAGTTATTTCTTTTGTTATTCATGATTGTGATCATGGCGTAATCTTAGAATCATGATGCTAGTGGGTTGTTATTTATCAAGCTTTAAATTGTAATGCTTCACACGTTAATACTATTCAGCTTTCACCTTCAAAATATATTGCTTTCATTTTCTATCTTTCTTTACTGCAACAACTCTGTTTTTTTTTTCTTTATTCTAAAACAACTACACTCTCTATCTGTGGAGAGAAGAACTTATTACAAGGTAAAGTAGGCATCATGAGAACAAAGAGAATAATATCCCATTCACCCCAAAAGAGGAAAGTCAGGACATAACAAAATTCTAATCCTGCTGAATTGATCAGCTGAAGAAGCTTTTTTAAGAAGCCGCAACAATGTGCTCCATAACAAGGTTTACAAAGCCTTATTTCGTTCCACTAACGTTGTTTCAAAGTGAAGAGGTCCATAAAAGTTTCGAAAACAGCAGAAAACATTCTTCGCCTCCATCCTACTCGGAATTTAATTAACCTCATGGTTATTGCTTAACACCTTTTTTTTTATATAAAAAAACTAACTTCAAGGTTGCAGAACAGATCACTCACCAGGGTAAAGGTTGCAGAGCAGAACAATCTTAATTCGACCCAAATTAATTCACTCTCTGTTCAAGCATAGTAAAGCTCTTTGACTTGCTTTCAAAGTACAAGTCAGTGGAGGCTGGAGAGGACGCCGTTGGTGAGTGAAAAACAGAGAGAGGTCTGCTGGTTACACCTGTGAGGGAGCTGGAGGTGGAAGTTGTTTGTGATGGTTTGTTGTGGAACGGCTCAAAGAAAGAGAGGCTAGGGTTAATGTTGTTTGGTGCAGTGCATATATTCCATTTAAACTCGTAAAATCGGTCTTAGAATTGTGATTTTTCATGATTTCACTTGATTTCAACGAGTTAACACGATTTCATCATGATTTTACCACTTTTTGAATTTTTAAGTTGAAACATTAGTTGACTTGTAAAATCACGACAAGTTAACTAGCTAGTAAGGTTTGGAGCCTATGGAATTAAGTAGCTATAATAGTGATTGTAGCAGTGACTCTGACTATCATTTGTGTCCTTCTTTGTGCGCGCGCGCGCCAATTCTGGTGCAAGGATCGATGCTGGAGAAAACAATCAAGAAAAGAAGGATGAGAAAAAACGCGAGGTCGAGATCACTATTGGTTGCAGTGACGGAGGTGGTGATGGCGGTGGCTGTTGTGGTAGTGATGGTGATTAAGTAAGAGAACCGCTATCATTAGTAATCATCCATACTGATTAGTGCAAGCTACTCGAGTGCTATATATCGTTCTTACATTAATTTCTTGGGCTGGCATCTCTAGCTGGCTTGTATATGTGCGTGTTTTCCTCCAAGCTTGACTTGGTGCTTAAGGAATTCGCATGCTTCATGGAATTGCATCCTCAAAAGATCAAGGTATAAACTTTTTAGTCTTCTAAAAATACATCACCTGAATCCAAAATTATTGTTTTTCAGTATGAAATTAATTAAGAAACAATTAATATAAATCCTTTTTCATCTTTTTGGATCATCACGTTCAGGCCATGTGTACGTACGTTGCTCTAAAAAACAAAAGATTCAATACTGTTGAAATTATAGGCCAAGGTAATTAAGCTTCATGGATAATTAATTCATCATGTTCATATCACATGGCTGTGAGTTTACAAGTTTGTTGCTATAAAGTACTATATATGATTCTGTTGTTACAAGATTAATGCACCTGGGGGCGACCGTATATATATCCCATGCTCAGGTCGATCCAAATTTCGATTTTTTTAAAATAATTTTATTTTAAAGTTTATTTTTTTTAATCTTGAAATGACAATTTTAGTAAATAAAAAACATTTGAGTTTTTCTCCAAATACAACGAAGTTAATGTTTGTTTTTGCTGTTGTTTTTATTTTTAGCAGTGAGACCCATTATTAAAAACAAAAAACATAACAACAAAAGAATTTTTTTTTATTATGGAGGGTTGTATTCTACAACCAGTATAAAAATAGAAGCGAAAACAAACACTACCGCATGCAGAGGCTAAGGCTGTTCATCCAACTGATTGACTTCCTCTTTTTCTACGGGGATATGCGCAGGAATCCTTTACAAACAGTGCACCTAGATTTTCTTTCTGAGATGTTGAGGTAAGGGGAGAGTGAGAAGCCTTCTAGAATTTACGCCATCGCAATATTAATGTCATGGTCTAATTATTAAGGCTATTAATTTTATTTTATTTTATTGATAATTAAAATAAATATTTGCAGTAGTTTGAAGGAATTGATCTAGAATAATATATTTTCTTGCTAAAAATAAATTTTTAATATTTTTAAAATATGGTAAAAAATCCTAAAATATTATTCAATTTTAATATAAGAATAAAAAATCTACAAATTAATTAATATCCAAAATATTATTAAGGATAATGGTTTATTATTACTCATCTTTAATATAAGGATAATAAATTTGTATGGGACTAATATTCAAAATATTATTGAGAGTAATACAATTCATTCACTCATAATACAAAAATAAAAAAACTGTAAGAAATTTTATCTGAAATATTCTTTAAAGTGATCCAATAACAAAAAATTTCAAGTTTATCCTGAAAAAACATCAATGATAATTAAAGATATTTTAGATCAAGTTTTTAATTTAAAAAACTAAGATTTATTCATCATAATAAACCCGTCACTTATAGAAATAGAGGCCATAGTAAATAAAGAAACACAAAATTTATGGATAGTTACTTCCAAACTTAATCAATCATAGTTGGAAGTACGTATACATCCTATTAATTTTCCGTTGTAATTATTTGTTGGCATATTGAAATTATTTTACATTTGGATGATCATAGAGGCAAGAACGCGTTGTATGCATTAAAAAAAAGCAGCTAATTGTCCACAGGAAAATAACAAAAAAATTTCTTGTCATTATCAAATGCAACCAAGAAGATTAAGTAATAACAACGTTATGCAGAGGAAAACCAAGTAAACTTCTTATATAATAGACTGCATTGAACTATTATCTCATAGGGTTTTCAGATATCTCTGAGAATATTCGTTATCGACTAGCTAGGAATGCTTTGATTCTAATTAAGACCATGATCACCTATAATTTGTAGGAAAGCCTGACCTTTTTGGCCAGACTAGAAGGATACAACAGAGAGAAACAAAGAACACACACTGTATTATGATATTTTAATGCTCATGTTGCAGCAGACCAATAGGAAAACAAGTTAGGAAGGTGGGAGGAAGCCTATTAGGTAGTCGGAAGAGACCAGGAGAATTTAATTTGATGCTATGAAGTTTAGGTGCATATATAGCTAGGTTGCAACCGTATGAATTAGCGTTCGAAAGTTTAAAGCCTAGGTAATCAGCTAGCTAGTAAGGTTGGGGAGCCTATGGAAGCAGCTATGGTACTGATAGTGGTATTGATTCTGATTTTCCTTTGTGTCTGTGTTTGTGCTTGCAATCGTCCTGAAGGGGTCGATGCTGGTGAAAACGATCAAGAAAAGAAGGATGGGAAAAAACGCGAGGTTGAGATCACTATCGATTGCTGTGGCGGAGGTTGTGACGGGGATGGTGATGGTGATGGCGATGGCGATGGCGGTGGCTGTGGTGGCTGTGGTGGTGATTAAGTAAGAGAACCGCTGTCATCAGTATTCATATTCCATCAAGCATTCTTTTTATTCTATGTCAAGCTAGTTTGACCATTCATACTCATTACTGCAAGCAACTCGATTACTATATATCATTATTGTATTTGTTTCCTGCTGTTCTTGGGCATCTCTAGCTGCCTTGTGTGTTTTCCTAGAAGCTTGACTTGGTGCTTAAGGAATATGATTACGTGCATGGATTATATCTAGCTTAGTCAAATTGCATATTCCTTAAATGATCAGGTATAACATTTTCAATCTTCTGAAAATATATCACCTGCATCCAAAAATATTACCAGGAAACAATTAATATAAATCTTGCTTCTTCTTTCTGGATTATTACGTGCATGGATGTGGACGTAGCGCTAAGAATTAATTAGACTATGGAGCATTTGATTTTCATGGAAACAGTGATACCCTTTTCGCATACAAGGACACAAGCTTCGCACTCAGGGCCTCACACTCCAATGCACAAGTTCCTTCCATGACCTGTGTAGATTAATCATTAATCCTCAAAATTGCGAAGAAACTACACTTTTTTCCAGTAATCCAAGGTACTGGGTGAAAAGTCGCGAGTCGTATTGGATTCAGAGAAACTACTTTCTACTTCTTTTTTCTTTTAACCTAAAATCACTTGAAATAGACCCGTTAATACCTATACCGAATTTTTAAGTTATTAGAATGTGGATAATTGACAACTTTATCTCTTTTCTTCTATTTTTGTTGACTCTATCTCCTTTCTCAAACTGAAAAATTTAAATGTGAAAAAAAATAAAATTTTGAATCAAAACATAAAACTTTAAAAATAAACAACCAAATATAAAAAAACAAAAAAACTTGGGTGTTTAAAGTTTTTAAACCCACATGAATCCTTGAGTTAAAACTTTCGTAATCAAATCACAATTAGGATTTCAATATCGCAAAAGGCTTGTTATGAATCCATGTATGTTTTCTTAAGAACTTTTTTAAATAATTATTTGAATGTAAAAATCATTCTAAAATCATGAGCATTATGTTTTATATTTGATTGTTCGTATTTAATTAAATAATTACTTACGTATTCTATGTTTTCCAACTTCTCAAAGTCTTGGCAAGGGCCTTTCCTTCGTGTTAATTGTCATAATAGTAAGGATGCCATGGAAGGAAAAACATCTAAGTGAAGTTAAAAGTGGTGTAACTCTTTACTAGTTCACTCATTCTTTCTCCCATAATTTCGTAAACGAAATTTACCTAACGCTTACAGTACTCATTGCTCACATGCTGGATCCGTCCATGCTTGCAACTGGAAAGATGCAGAAACAGTTTTGGCAGGATTTGGTTTTTTTTAAAAGTAGCTTGGGGAATTTGACTCACACGTAATCAAGTTGTTTTTAATGTAAAAATAGTGGATTAGAATGCAGTTATCTTCCGTCTTGTTAGATAAAAGTTAGCGAGCCTGATTTTTATACATGAAAATTAACTTCATTCACATTACTAAAAGCATTTATTTCTGGATAAACAGGAAACATGTAATGAATAAA
>Ga0325402_1002541_pt1 | contig 16061 bp, 9 predicted proteins | sample PopdelMetagenome_22_FD_207212 | JGI IMG/M metagenome (GOLD analysis project Ga0325402, IMG submission 207212) | Populus deltoides microbial communities from Bellville, Georgia, United States - Xylem-PdKOR-R3 | ecosystem: Host-associated > Plants > Phyllosphere > Stem > Wood/Secondary xylem... | reverse complement strand
TCTATTATGTATGAGAACATTAATTATTTTTTTAAAATATTAAAATTTATTATTTTTATTTTATTTCCTTGTCATATGAGGAGAAAACACAACAAAAAAATAAAGGAATCCAAGCTGATTTAGAAAACACATGTGGCAACAAAGTTTCCTTGTTGTGCAAAAAGAATAATTCAGCAACTTAATTGTATTTTCTAGTATTGAAAGGATACCAAGAAGTGACAAAGATGAGCATTAAAGAGAGCATCCTTTTTCTTCTAAAAGGATAAATACGAGGCTGAAATCAAAATTCTATTCTAACTTGAAAACCAGAGAGACAGTAACTTCTCCTTTAGTTCCTAGGATTATTTGGCAGCATTATAAACTATAAATAAGACTTATATCAGACCTACAATGTTTTCTTCTCTTCTCACGGGAGATAAAAATTTAAGACTTAAGAGCTTTATTTTTATTTTTTTAGCTATAATCCAATGCTTGTTTGGGCTTAATTAATACTTTGTTTTCAGTTAGGATCCAAGACTTATTTGGATTAAGGTTTAAGCTTACTAGTAAAGATTTTGGGTTAATTTTTGTAAGTACACCAATTCAGCTCACAATAGTAAATCCATTAGGGTTAATTTCTTAGAACTATTTAAACACATATAAGCCTAAATTTCAGACTTTTGATGAATGACACTTCTGAACTTTTTAGTTTTAACGTGTAAGAGAGATTTTTGTATTTTTTTTTATTCTTGAACGAATTGAATCTAACTTATCGAAGATTAACTGACTTCATGGTGTCATTCGACTACATTCCAATAGTGCTAGTGTCTTGGAATAAGTTTTTATTGTATCACACTTCTATCAAATCTATTTTAATTTTCTGGGATCATAACACAATTTTAATTGTGAGTTGCGTTATCAAATGATCAAAATCACAAGGTTCACATCCATTATCATTTTAAATTGAAGGCAGTTGAGTTCATTTACAGGATGGACATGAAACAGGGGCTTGCCATTTTGTTACGGAATAAGTAAGCATTGTATGGAATACTTTCCGTGTCATCAAACTTGAACCAAATAAGAAAGCTTACAGAGTATGCAAGGTGGAGAGGTAGGTTGTCCAAAAGAAGCTCCCCTTGAAAGAGAGCCTTACTGAGAAAGGAGCGTTGCTATCATCTGCAAATATCAGGTAAGAAAAGAGACAATCAACAGGCCGAAATCAAAATGAGTGCAATTAAGGAATGCAGTACCAATGTCATGTTGTGGGGCTACGTACGCTAGCAAAAAGCCACCAATCTCGAAACGAGGAAAGATACAAGCATGCTCTGATGTCGTTATCATGATTAAGTCTGTGGAAGACTGAAAGAGCTAGCATAAACCAGAAGCATCCATTTGTCAAGGCTCGGGATGCTACCATCCACAGATATGGTTTAATGATGCTAGGCCCACAGAGCAATAAAAGAAGAACCATTTTTTCTTCAATATTAAGGCACGCCGCAGATTGGTTATCTTTGAATAACAAGATCAGGAAGGAAATTGCAAAATGAGATGTTTATAAAGCAGTTCATGATTATTGTTTTTTTTGGTGACCGGGGGGGGGGGGGGTATTTGACTAGTGTCTATGAAGGTAAGTATATATGCTAAATCAACACTATTAATGTCGAGCAAATAAAAGATATCAAAAGCAAGAAAGCTTACTCAATAATGAATTGAATAGCATCTGGAATCGGCTCGTCAATAAATTCAAGACAAGTCTGCCAATTATGATAGATAAGAAAACAAGACATCGTACAACGATGCCAGTGATGGCTTCTCAGTTAATTGCAGGTACTGGAATATTTCAGATGGAACACAGAAAACTAAATTTTGCCAAATGTATTGACCAATTATACCTCTCCACCTCCATCACACTCATAGGGTCTGGTTGGCCCTGTTGTGCTTATGAGTAAAGCACCCCTATTAGCTGGTTGTAAGAAAAAAGTAGGGGGAAGACCAGCTTCTCTTATAATCAATTTAAGCTTCTTTACCAAACACTTCTACTCTTAAAAGTTGCATGAAAAACTACTTTGCTTACAAGGACAGCAAGGCCAAACGGGGCATGCAAGAGCAAAACCTTATGAAGATAAACTGGACATATCTTTGATAATTAGCTTCAAGGGGAAGCTATACGAGTGACAAGATTTAACTCACTGTTCCCAAATAAAAGCTAGAATCTAGTATTTGTTTGGAAAATGTGCACTTGTGCCATAGGGGAGATGTTTTTCACTGGGTTAGCAGGCTTTGGTAGTTCAAAAGGGGGGCAAGCGTTGCGGGGGTGTGCTTTGTTTGCTATGGTATAGTGTATTTTTCGGGAACGCAATACCAGAACAAAAATTACCCTTCTTATTGCTTTGGGATACAGTAGTGCTTTTAGCTTCCTTTGGTTCTTTACTAATGGCTTTTCATGTGAGTTTCCTTGGCGGACATGGAGAGAGATGGAAAGCCCTCTTGTCTAGTTTCTTATTGCTTCGTTTTCCTCCTTTATGAGGATTCTTGTCCTATCTACCTGCATTCTTCTGCCTCTACATAAATTTCTCTATTCTATCAACGAGAGAAAAAGAGAGTGCAAATATTTCATACCCCCTGATTAGTATCGTTGGTTATTTCTTGTGTTAAAAGAGGATATGATAAAAATACCACTCATGTGAATTCACTGAAACTGCACTAAATTCCCTTCCATGCAGGTTGAACTCAGAAAGGATAATAAATTGTGAGTTAATAATAGGCTAAAATTAGCCTGAACTTCGGGTTAAACTGAACTTAACTCTTCAACTTTTAATTTTTTTTTATTTGAGTGCCTCGAACTATTTTTTTGATAAAAACTAGGTCTTTCCGTTAATTTTGATTGCAGATCATGGTTTTGAAACGTAACATGGTTCATGAAAACATGTGATTTGAAAACAAAAAATTAACGTAGGGATGAAAACCTGGATGAAAAGGCCTGTTTTTAACAAAAAAATAGTTCATTTTACTCGAATAAAAAAATAAAAATAAATAAAGCTCAGCGGCTAAGTTTAGTTTGATCAAAGTTCAGTGTAATTTCAGATAATTTAGTCTTAATAATAACGTCAGGGTCATAATGTTTTGTGAGAATAAACAATCTTCATTGAATGTTGAGCATTTGATATTGTTAGTAAAATACATGAGAGCAGAGAACGAGTGTGATCACATCTGTCATGGAATATCCTAAGTTTCCCCATAATGCACTTTGGAGACAGTTGGAAGTGTCTCCAAAACACCATCCATTTCATAAAAAATTAAATCAAATGGTGAAAGGGGGGGAAAACTGGCAGTTCCAAGAAATATATTGAAAAACAAAACATGTCAAACCATCAAGCCATACTAAAAGAAATTAATAGCAGCTCTTTTGGTGCACACCTGAAAGCCTTCGCAAGACATGTTGCTCCAAGGAGCATCTGTTAGCTGGTTGCCCTTGACAGAAACACGATAGCCTTGACCCTGAACAATATCAAGTTTGTCAGTGCTTGGAAGGATGCTTGACGTTTACACTTGCGAAGATCATGAACGACATTCAGACAATGATCAGTCCCAACAAGTAGCGGAATCACATGGTTACTCAAGGACAACGTAGAAACTGCATCAAGAGAAAAGGAATCCTATCACTGGCTCTCTCTTGCAGAGATAAAACACAGCATACAATTCTTATCTGGATTTAAGCTATTTTATTGAATGCTTTCTGCTGCAGTCTGAAAGCTGAATGCAACAAGGCTATGTATCACCAATGATCTATAGAAATGCAACTAAATCATTTCAAGAATTATCCATTCCAGCTTTCAGGAAAATCAGTGTAAAGAGTAGGATGCAGTTGCATCCTGATCAAAATTTAAGTGAAATGGTAGTAACTTAGGATAATTGTTCACTCTTCCCCGTGACTCAGCAACAAGTTCCCACCGACTCGAAACACCAAATTACATCACAATCGAACTCATGAAAAAGAAAATTGTGTTGATATTTAAAGAGTAGACCACGTTTAACCTTGAATATGCAAAATTGACGCCCGCATAAAAATTGACTTTCAAGAAGAAAAGTAACAAGGAATAAAGAGTGCCATTTAATGAATCTAAGCAATCTGGAAAAACTTTTAGTTCATAGCAAACAACAGATGATATCAGTTTCAATGGAAAAGAACAAATTTACACAAATCAGGGGAACAAGATCATGAATTCTAAGAAAAAAGCGTTATTTTAGCTGCATGCACATATAACTTAAAATAAAATTTCTCTGAAAAGAGTAACCATATCAAAAGGCAGGGATACAAAATGATATTCTTTGACCTTATTGAGTTCATTCATGCAACTAGAGAGGAGAAAGGCATTAAGAGAATCTTAAGTTGCAATATTCAAAACAGCCAGCATCAGAAAGCATTGCACAAAGTGCATCATATTCTTTCGTTATCCAGAAAACAATATAAAAATTACAGAGCATCTAAACTTCTCTAATGAAAAATTGATGCTGATTTGTGTCAGGTATTAGGAAACACTGCTCATAATCTGGACAAGTTTTGCAGGAGACCTAGAAGGCTAAGGAAGCACCAGAAGTCGAAGCAGGATAGCATACAGCCATATCAGAGACAAAACATTGTTAATTCATGAAATTTTGCAAAAAGAGACAACAGGATTATCAATTTCGAGCAGTCTGAAAATCAGGCGGTTGCTTTGTCTCATATAAACATCCAGGAGCAAATATGGCAGCTGACACATTAGCCTTCTTTAGTACGCCAACTGCGACCTTTGTCTGATATCACAGTTACCATACTTCATTAAGAAGTAGCCATAGTACCCCATGTAAATTTTTAAACATGTAAATTTAACAAATATTAATAAACTATGTCCACAACTTAGAGTACAGAAATGACAAAGTTAACAACTAAATGCCATCCGTTATGTACAAACGATCTCACAACATGCCTAGTAAGAAAAGGGAGTTTATATTTTATGATTTGAGCATTCCTTCACCACTCCTTTGTTTTTGGCACAAAAGGATATGACCATTATGGATGAAAAGAAAGGAAGATTCAACAAGGAAAACTCCTCCAAATCACCATCCACTATATGTATTGCCATAGATCATATTAATTCACCCATGAGAGCTATGATATGATTTCCTGAAAGAAACGAGAGCCAACTCCTATCAAATGTACAGCATATATGGCTCAACTCAGCCTGAATATAAGAGTCGTATGTGACCAGAACTGGTACCATTCCTAGCAGGAAGCATCAAGAAAGCTACAAGTCCACAATATCATTTTCGATACAAGGACAGATATCCAATTGTTTCAATTGGAAGGAGGTGTGACCTAACTGATTGATCTTGTAGTTCCCCCGACCTAGGTGAATACGATCTACAATTGTGTTATGACATTGATCCTCCCTACAGGCCCAGAATCATTCCATCCTCGCGAGGCCACCTTTAAGGATTTATCCAGGTAATTTCCTGGTGCATGATGAGGAGAGCCTGTGCGAAGAGGGATCATTTGGATGCTTAACAAACTCCTGGCACTTTTAAGGAACCAGGTTCTGCTGGAAAACTTTGTTCAAGGTCTCATGCAAGCTTAGTTTCGAATTTTCACCATTTTCACCTGCTAGTAGCTACACTATCAAGAACCGACTATTTGCCTACTAGCCAGAATTAGGACCAGGACATCATGTGCAACAAGAAGAACAAACTCCTTGAGAACTGAACTTGTCTAATTAGTTTTTGTATATACAAAAAACTGTCCATGTCTTAAAGGCTGAATCTCCAGTATTTGCTCCAAAAGTCTTGTTTTCAAGCAAAATAAATTCCCTAAGTTCTGCACATTAACAAGTGCATGTACAATGCATAATGCCCTTTCTTTTTCTTTAAGTGGATGCTTGAGACATTACGATTTACCACAACAATGCAGCAATAAAGCTGACAAGATTTGAGATAGCAAATTGTAAAATCAACACCAAAGAGCATTTAAAAAAAAATGAAGAGCTGCTAGAGAGGAAGACACCCCCCTCGAACACCCAAAAAAATAAACAAAGAAAGCGAACTAAAAGATCAAAATAAAGAGCATTCTGGCCCTGTTAAGTTTTAAGTAAGGAAATCCTCTAAAAGTCCCAGAAATAGAACATAATAAAGTGGTCAAGAAAAATGTTCTCCCTACAACAGTTGGTTAAAAAAAAAGTTCTAAAAGATTCTAGAGTTCCACTCCCTATAATCCCAGACAAACAAACCCACTAAATGAATCAATAACAGAGCTTCCACCCCACTAAAAGAATAGAAGATAGTCATGATCCTTTAAATGAAGTAAATCAGATTTTAACATTTTTCTTTGCTTTAAAAAAATAGTGAGATCATCACTGACTTTCACCTTTTAAACTAGATGTTAGTTCCAAAAACTGAACCAGAATATTCACAAGCAAAATATATGGGTGGATACCATGCTTGTTAACTAATGGCATATTCATTGCATTTGGACAAAAAAGAAAAAGAAAAAGAAAATGCATGTGGAATGAACAAAATAACGTTGTGGAATATCTTCGACACGGACTTAATCTGATCAAAATGATGAAACCGAAACCACATCATACAATAGAGCTTGTAATTAAGATTAACATGTCTAAATGATTGGAATGATACCAACGTTCCATTGTCCACCACCAAAAGTTTTCCTTCCAAATACATCCATTCCCATGTAGACATCAAACTTTCTATTTCCAGCCACAGCAGCTGAAAGATCTGGATAGTTACTCTGCTCAGAAAATGATTAAATTTGCACACATGAAGAAATGGAACAACAAAATTAACTCTATATGGAAGAGAACAAGATAATCTGGTACCTTCCATGTGTAGTTTACAAATATGCCATCACATATGTCAAAGAAACATTTATTATTTTCATTCAGTTGATCTTACCACCAAATATATTCAGTGGTTATGACACTGTCATAGCTGCATAATTTGTAACAAGCAATACAAAAGAAAATTCAGGATAGACAGGTAGAATGTGGCACTTTTAATACTCACCATATGACCAAAGATTCAGGCATCAAGGAATGCATTGTATGGGTTAGATGGTTCACGAATTCTTCAAGATAAAGAATTTGCTGCTTGTGCAAATTAACCTCCATATTAACCTGCAATGAGCAATTGCCACCGCAACTGAATACCCACAGCAAACAAAATAGAAAGAAGAACACATCCAAACTCCTTTCCGCTCTTCTTCCGGAAAAGCATTCTTTGTCGCTTCAAATATTTAACATATTTCTTTGTATAATACACGACAGTATCAAAGATTGAAAGAAAATTGCAAATTTCTCTGGCAGTAATTGTCAAAGAAAGAGGCTTTATATTGAGGACTGCACTAATTAAGTAGTATTTTCACGCACATCCAGAAAGTGATTGAAATGACATGTTGCAAATTCTTTAACATAGGAAAATTTAACAAACTACATACCAGCCATCCATCAAAGCCCAAATCAACAGCAAGCTCTGCCAATCGCTCAGCATTCATCCGAGCAGACTTCATTGTTGCAAGCAATTTATTGCGGACAAGTTTTCCTTCATCCCATTCTGTTATGAAAGTCCCAAACACCTTCCATCAACAGGCACAGGGAATAACATCGAATGCATCAATATCTCCAGCCAGTCACTTGTAACAATGCATCAAGTGGGAATAATATAGGTTACAAAAAAAAAAATACACCCAAGGAAACCACTACCATAATGCCTAGACTGCCACAGAAAACAAGTGGTTTCTTTTTCAATTTCAACTGAATTCTTTTTCCATGAGAGTAAAAATTGAATCTCGGATACGCCAAATTCTGATCTCTGTGAGTTAAATGCAAAAATCTTCTACGAACAAGCTCTGAACTTGGCACTCAAAGCAAAAAAGTCTACATTTTCCCGGCAAAGGTTATACCAATAACGTACACTACCATTGAACCAGCCATTTTTTAAAATCAACTAAATATGTTATTTAGAAGATTTGAACTATTGATAACCAATGCAAAAGCCTACCATATGTGACATTATTGCACCAAATCTTTCTTCATTTTCAAACATCAATACAAACTGAAAAGGAAAAGACTTTGGTAAGCTACAAAAGAACCAGAACTCACAACTTCACTACCAAATCAGCTTCCTGCCCATTCAAAATAATCCAAAAAGAAAAAAACTTTTCACTCGTAAACTCCAAAATGGCCATAATTTATACTCGGAGGCCTTCACCTCTGCAACTAGCTAGCTCTGTCGCCTGCCCCGCCAACGCAAACCAGCCTCCTGGGCAATTCCAAAAAAAATTAAAAAGAATCTCCTGACGTATAATTATCCAAAAATCAATAACAATTCGCTAAATTCAACAACTAAACTAGTTCTAATACTAAATTAACTTATATATATATATATATATAAACATTCCAGCTCAAGAACTGCAAAGACATAAATAAGAAATTTAAAGTACCTTGACACCACGTCTGTGAGCAGTATTAGTCCAGCAAGGAGGAGGCAAGGTAACCAAACTATGAGAGAAGTAGACGAAAACATCAATCAAATACCAATGCCAAGTAGCATAAGCATCAGGATTAGTCCCTCCTTGAACCCACTTGTCATTCACATAACCTCCTTGCATATCATGGCGAACAAGAAGCCTAGGCCTATTTGGCTAAGACTTGGGTTTTAAAGGAACATAAGATTTGTTAAATGGGCAGTGAAAAGATTCAAACTAAGAACGAGTTTCAATCTCTTCAAAGGTTTTGATTGGGTATGAGATTGGAATGGAGGAGTGCGATCAATGGTGGAGGATTCTTGATCTTGTGGGGGGTCATTGGATTTCATATTTTTTAGTATTAGAGAAAGGAAATTGCAGAGTGACTAGGGTTTGGCGGTTGATGCAGGCACGAAGGACGGAAGGAGAGATATAAGCACTTACTCATCTGCCTGTTTGTTTTGAGAGACAAGACAGTAGGAAGTAATCTCTTTATATAGTTTTAGTTTATGTTTTGGAGTATTTTTTTCATCATCATTATGTTGTGTTATGGGCATTGGTATGGTTTCGGAGGGACACTAAAAGGAGTGAAAATCTATTTTCTACTGACAAGCAAATGCTTTGTTTATTGTTACTACCAGGAAACTTCATGTATCGCAAGTAGTGATGGGCTTTTAAGATTCTGGATTGCGGTTTGAGATGTTAGCACAAATAAAATAAAGAATTATGCGAGAGGTTATGCTCTGGTAACGCATAGGCATGTTCTTTTACGAGTACCCTTTTCTGGTCGAGCAATACTCCCCGGTATTTCGTTTTCCAAGTTGTTACTTCGAAAAGGAGAGAAATTTTGACTTACTCTGAAGAAAAAAAAAAGTAGAAGCTATTGTTAGGACTAAGATTGATGTCAGAACACAATGTTTGGCAACTATCTATGTTCACAGAGCAGCCAATTTCATTAAATAGAGAGAAAACTACAATCTACAGTAAACGAGGGGAGAAATGAGGAGGAGGAACACATCAACTCAACTCTCATTTTATATAGTTGCCTCACATTTCTTTCTATCTCTCTGCCTTGCTTGCTGCTTCAAGCTACTTCTGCCGGCTCTATCTTGCTCTTACTGATGGCCAGTATCTATAGCTGAAAATGGGGGAGCACACATTTCATTTTCAACCATGATTTCTCCCAACAAACTATCAGAAAATCTTCCCCTAATTTTCAGTCATGAAATCCCCCAGCCTAAATAGTAGCACTGAATTCTTCCCTTCCTTTCCAACTTAATGTGTCTTTATTGTCTCCAAACTCAACAGAAATCTCAACAGGAACGTAACATCCGTTAAAAGAGTAGTGAAAGCACTTGAAGTTATTTACTTGGGAGGAGGTGGGTCCACGGTAGAGGACTGGTGTTCATTTGATCCAGACATGGTTAGGACTTGGGAGGAGGGGATTGCAAGAAGAGATTCGGGATTTGGCAGTTTTTACATGTATTGAATCCAAGGATTGACAATGGTGATTGTAATATAAGATTCTGGCAGGAAGTTCTTCCATTAACTTGATCAGAGAATCAAGTGTAATCAGACTAACTTGATTCTCTGATAGAAAGTCGTGTATTATTACTTTGTTTTGCCGTTTTTTGCCGTTGGTGCGGATGTTTGGTGGGACTATTTTGAAAGACTTGAAAGCACGTGTGGACATGTGCTTCACGTTCATTGTTACACAACAAATACGGCAAAATAAGGAAACAGACTTGAGGATATCCATGCTCCATACTTCTTTAAAGGATAGTTTATAGGTAAATGGTTACTGCTAAAAATATTTGATATAATCAATGCTGATACTGTATATATCAGAGGCAAGGATCCTGCGGAAGAAATGACGCATTTTATTATTATTATTATTTTACAGGGGTCCTTGCAGAAAATAAAGATTTGGTGATTTTCTCTGGGTCTTAGTGAGCGTGTTTGGCAGTGTGATTGCGGGTGCTTTTCAAATAGCTTTTTGTGCCGAAATGCATGCCAATGATGTTTTTTTATTTTTTAAAAATTATTTTTGACATCAGCACATCAAAACGATCCAAAAAGTACAAACCGCACTCAATTTTAGCAAAAAAAAAAATTCAAATTTACACGAAACGCAGGTACAAACACAGTACCAAACGTTCTCAGCATGTATTCGCATTTCTCTATCATAATAGGTAAATTAACATGTTCCATTGGATTGTATCATAGAAATATCAGAGATGGTGATGGAGAAAGGATATGCAATATAATAACGCTGTACAAGAAATTGGTGGGTTGTATTCGATTGGATTATCATTGAATGCATGCTTGTATTCTAGTTCTTGATTGGTGTTTTCAGTGTCGCTGGTCCTTGTGTTTTATCGTTAGTAGTCAATATATGTGGCTTCTGGGTTTTTCCGCGGGAAGGGTTGAAGACTTCGGCTTCAGATAGTACAAAGACTAGCATACAATTAAAGAAGATTGCTCCAAATTAAGTCTACCATGCTTCTTTTTTATGCACGCCTGCTCTTGTGACCTGAAAGTTTATGTCATCACATGGTTAGGAACCACGAGTTGGGATCTGCTCAGATGTTTTTAATAATATTTTCGGTTGCATACGGTTCAAGCAAGTGCATCTCTCGTATCAAAGCCTTTTACCACTGATGTATTTCCAATTTGAATTCGTACTAATATCAACATCAAAAGCGTACACTGACAACCACTAACACCAACATCAGGTAAGGAGAGAACAAAAAAAATGGCAACAGAAGCAACCACTTGAATCACTCATGCAAACCCAAAAACTAGGAGGGAATCGGAGGTCTCTCTATCGGATGTGAAGTTTCTCTGCATCAAAACTTTGCAACATTTGCTGAATTTTAGTCTTCGGGGCAAGTTTCAGATGTCTTAGCCAGTGGGTAAGAAGAGTTTTAAGTTGGCTCCTCAACTTTAAAGCCCATATTCAGGTCGCAGGTGATAATCCATTCATGTAAATTCACAGGATAGCTATCTGCAAATCATGCACTTCAAAGTAGTTCATCGGTTCCTGTCAACTTTTCAAATTCGCTTTCATCAATTGTCCCCTTCTTCAGTTTTTTCAATAAACGATATTCCCGAGCCAACTCTTCTTCATCCTCAACTGTCTGGGCAGCTCGTCTCTGTTTAGCAGTTTTCTTTCTCATGGCAGTAGCTGCAGCACTGGGGGTCTTGCTTACCTTTTGGGGTTTTGATTCTTGCTGCCGTGCTTCTTTCTTGGCTTGCAAATTTTTCCGTCTTTGTTTCTGACGAGATTTATCCCTAATCACAATTACTGGCTATTAGCACTCAGTCGCTATAAGAAAACAAGAAGATGAAGTTTTATGACACCATGTCCATGTGGACACTGGACGAGATATGCATGGGATAAGGAGTTCGAGCCTTAAAGATTCGTGTAAATACAGGTAAAGCTCAAGTGAGGGGACAAACCAATTTTTGAAGCTGCATAACTATGACAGAATAATATGAATCAAATAATAAATCAGACTAAGGACGAGAACATTCAACAATTTCAGGCCTAATATGTCTAGTCATGAGTACTCATACACTGGTATTGTAATTGCTGCTACATAACAAACAGTCCCTTCTTCACAATTAACGTGGTAAGCAAGGCATAGTGAAGAACTCTTACTTGTACTTGATCTCCTCTAAATTGAGGTCGTCAACTGGAGTGAAATCCTTGGTTGAAAGTGAGTGGTGCTTTACCTCTGGCATTGATGGGAGCTGTAATAAGCCATATCCCATGCCCAACTTCCCAACTTCAAGTTCTTTCCACCTGTAAAATACAAATATAAGGCGAACCCAGTTACAGTCCAGCAGAAGTAAAGGTTCTAGGATGGGAAACCTAGAGATGGTCTTATCCAGTTAGGGGTTATGTTTTTTTGTGGTTTGGGGGCCAGGAGGTTAGGAACAGGATGAAGCATGATTATTAACCTGAAAATATAAGAGCAGTGGTGTTCTTTATATGCACGAATGTACGAAACAAATGCTCTCAGTCCTTTCTCCATGACATCACGGTCCTTTTTAGCAGCAGATCGTATCTGAAACAGGTAACAACCAGAAATATTGGATCAATGACCAAAAATAGAAGGGCATAGCGGAAAAGAAAATTATGAAATAGGATGCTATACAGTATCTAGAAAGCAAGCCAGTGGTTAGAATATAACAATAATAGCAGTGAAGATATTAACTTTTGAAACATGTGGGCAAAAAATCATATCTCAACATGTGACACAACTAGCAGAATTGAGTACCATAATTAATCACAAATTATTTCAGTGTGTAGTGCTGGCAATCAAATCCAAATAAGCTTGACAATGATACATGCACCATAAGAGAAAATGGTCATTCAGGATTGACCATAGTGCTTCATGGCATCAAGGTTAGTTATGCTAATAGCATTGTGAACCTAATCAGGATTTTTTGCTCTATCATCATCTTCTAAGTTACTGCTTGGAAGAAATTGAGGTCACCTGCGGAACAACATCTGGTGCATCATCTGCACATTTCCTTTCCAGAAGAGGAACCCTTCTTATGCGCAGGAATTCCACATAAGCTTCCTCCTGCAAGAAGTGACTACATTGATCACTTTTGTTGTAAGTGGAAGCAATAGATAGAAAATAACATGAACAAAAAGAATTCAGAATAACATATTTAAGAGCTAATAATAATTGCTTCAATGCAGAAGTGATAAGCTACACCTTTGGCAACAGAAAAACAATGGAACTTCCTTGCCTACCCAACCGAGCAGTTCGACCAACTCTATGAACAAAGACATTTGGGTCTTGAGGGGGATCGTACTGCAAGATTAAATGAAAAAAATATTTCACCTATCAATTAACATTAGAAATTCAAAAATTAAAAGTAACATTCTATTCATAAAGTTACAACGCTGCAGAGTGTGGATAGTTACTGCACTACCTGCACTATACAGTCCACACCGGGAATGTCAAGTCCACGTGCAGCAACATCAGTGCACAGAAGAATGCCACTTGTGAGAGATGTAAATGAAGTCAATGCTTTCTCTCTTGCTGTCTGTCAGGCATAAAAAAAAAGAAAAAGAAAAAAATATGAAAATGTCAGAACACACGGCGGCCTGCTGGAGATTTCTTCACCAACAACCTCTGCTCATCTTTGAATTTTTACCTGCTTCATCTTCCCATGAAGAGATATCAGAGAGAAGCCGTTCAATACAGTGAGACGTGGAAGAACAACCCCCCAGTAATCGACACAAGCACATGTCATGAAGTATCTGCAGATTATGGAAATCATTTTTCGTAACGAATGATATCTCATCAGACCTTAATAATGTAGATTGCTTTGCCATCCTTTTACAATATAGAACACAACTTACATGATAATTTTTTTAGATTTGTTCTTAACAAGGAGATCAACAAGCTGAGACGGTTTCTTATCTGCTTCACATTCCAGATACTGCAGAAAGAAAAGATAAGTTGACATATTGACTGCACGAAAGACAAATATTGACCAAGAACTATTCTCCATTAACATGTAAGGGATAACCCAGGTTGAATGACAAATTAATGCCATGTAGAATTAGCATAACGCAACATACAATATACCTCAAGTAGAAGGCCTGATGGTGTTTTGGAAGGTGCTAATTGTTGACCAGACACTGAGTTATTTAATGATTTTGTTTCAGCTCGAACTTCAACTTTCACAGGATTCCTCAGTCCAGCTTTGGATAGCTCTTCAACAGCCTCGGTTTGAGTAGCTGAGAAAAGGCCAGTTCTACGAAGCTTGGGTAAGCGAGATATAATGGAGTTTAGCTGCTTCTGGAATCCCATGTCCAATAGCCTATCAGCCTCATCTAAAATCAAAACCTGTTCAACCAATGGACAAATTTACCAGTAATCTTCATGATTGCTTTTATTGTGCACTACAAATCATCCTTGTTCACAATCTCCATAATTAGTAATTCAGAACATGGTTATCTCAATAAACTTCTTAAAAAGGCATGCAACATTTTATCAGATGTCCCTAATTCAGTGGTCATGTTTTCTTTAAAAAGAAATAATCAAGGTAAATGCTTTGCATTCCTAGAGAATGATAACATATGAAACATAACAAGCACGAGGGTATAAGAAGCCTCAACCTCATCAAGTGGTTAAAAATCACTACCTCGAGGTTTCTAAAGTCCAAGACATCCACACGATCCATTATATCAAACAGCCTCCCAGGTGTTCCTATCAACAAATTAGCCCCTTCATCCTCTATCATCTTCACATCAGCTTTTACATCCATGCCTCCAACAAGTAGCATGGAATTAAAATTTGATAAGGTTGCAATAAAAGGTTGTGCAACATTATATATTTGCGACGATAACTCCCTTGTAGGAGAAATAATTATTCCCATCACCTGTTAACCACGTAAAGCACTGAGATTATCAGCTTCATTATTACGCTACAGAACCAAAATTAAAAACAAATGCAAGGAAGCAACTATGATACAAACTCCCAAAAGTCACTGTAGTTAAAATTTTCCACCTTCAATATCAAAACAGCTAAAAGCATTAAAATTCTCTTCTCATTTTTCAAATTATCTCAGCAACTAAGCAGGGCTGAGAAAATCAAAGAAAAGGTGAACAGCTTATTTTTCAACAATTCAAATGCTGATTCAACCAAATTACAAATAGTCACACAACTAAAACAGACCAAAACTAAACCAGTCTATTAAATTAAGCAACTTGAACACCGAACCTAAACTGAACCCGCCAATTTTCAATTCAAACAACAAAAGACACTAACTTTCCTTCGCTCGCTCCCAGTTTTCAGCAGTCGAACAGAACGCATAAAAAATAGAGAAGAAAGCAATCACCTGGTGAGGTTTGGGAGAAGAGGATCGGCGAAGAATTTCGACGAGAGGTACAACAAAAGCTAGAGTTTTTCCGGATCCAGTGGCGGCGTCGACTGCTACGTCTTTGTAGCTGCATAGTAAAGGGATGGTAGCGGCTTGAACCGGTGTGCAGTAGTCGAACCCAGAATTGGTTAAGGCTTCGAGAACTGGCTCGGAAATTGAAGGCTTTAAATCGGAGAAGCGGGTGTTCGTTAATGCTCTGTTTGGGTTCGGTGATTCGGTGGTGTCCATTGTAGGTTTTCAGGTACCGCCGCTTCTTTGATTCCCTTCAAAATCTATGTTGCGGCTTTTGTTGCTCGTGTGTCTGGAATTAACAGAAACGTTTTTTAAGAATAGTTGAATGGAGAAGTATATAATTCTCCAAAGAGAAAAGCAACGTTTCTTACGTTTTCTTTTTCTTTTGCAGCACTTAGGTTAGGTCCATGGCACCGGAGGAACGAAAGCCTGGCCCAGTCTTTTGTACAGGCTTGTTAAGCGTCGCTTTCGAGCACGGATGCTACATTTAAAATAAATAAAAAAAGGAAGCAGCAAATGACTCTAGCCTTGGATTCATTGCATTGTGCATTGGATGACTATTTTACCATTGTCAGATAAAATTAACTAATTTGTTATCAGGGACAGTATTATCTTTTTCACATTAATTACTAGTAATTATTGAATT
>Ga0325402_1002538_pt1 | contig 16063 bp, 10 predicted proteins | sample PopdelMetagenome_22_FD_207212 | JGI IMG/M metagenome (GOLD analysis project Ga0325402, IMG submission 207212) | Populus deltoides microbial communities from Bellville, Georgia, United States - Xylem-PdKOR-R3 | ecosystem: Host-associated > Plants > Phyllosphere > Stem > Wood/Secondary xylem... | reverse complement strand
ATTGTCGGATTCACATATTTTTCATACTAAAATCAAAGATCACAAGAATTGAAGTCTACGTATCGCGGTCATCTGCAATGTTTCCTTATAAAAAATAAAATGATTCATTTAATATTTCTATTCCTAAAACAACACGCGGGCTTCCTTACATCTTGTGTTTTTTTTTTCTTTCCAAATTTATAATCATTTAGAAGTTCTTGCTAGGTATCAAGTTTATGTAGTTGAATCTGTCACTCAAGAGATATATAGCCAGTTGCGTTTGTACATTAATATTACTGTGATGTTGGGTCTGTGGGTACTTTTGTTGGGTTGAATGGAGCTATCATCACATAATTTACTTGGCTATTGGGTGGCTACCTCTTGCTTTATTTATGATTTTTGTAATGTATACAGTTTTTGAGATACAATCTCTTTTTAGCAATACGAGTATCAGTTTATCATCAACAACAACATACTTAGAATATTGCATTGAATCGCTGGTTGAACCAATAAACCATTGATTGAACAAAACAAACCCGCCGCGATCCAACTCCTTAACTACTTCCTTATCTAGTTTGGTTCTAAAAACATTGCTTCAGTGGTAATAGTGAGGTTATTTTTTATATGACTTTTACAAATTATTCAGATTGTTTTTGAATTTTTACTATATATAATTAAAAAATTAGAAATAGTCGGTTACAAATAATTTTTAAGTACTTGAATCGGAGATTTGTTATAAAATTGAGTCAATCTTTTTATTTAATAAAAAATTTTAATTAACTTTCGTGCTGACAGATCAAAAGTCTTTCATTTGTGTAATAGTGGCCTCAGTATGATGAACTCAAATAAGATTTCCCCGTTGAAAAAAAGAGTGAGGAAACAAATGGTGACCGGGAGAGGAATAGAGTACGCCTGTGTAATGGGAAATTGAAAAATAAAATCCTCCTTTTGGATAATAAGTGATGGGCCTTGGTCCAGATAAAAATTAAAAAAAAAAAAAACTCATTGATCGAATGAAAATTAATATTACCAATGGATCTCGGAAATCTAAACGATCGGAGAAGTTTTCAGTGTATGATTTTGGGGACACTAATTACTAATTCATTGATTGAATAAAAATCGATCTTACTAATGTATATATCAATAATATTCTTCAAGTAATTATATTCAAGATAATTGTTTTTTGAATTAGCAATAAAATAGCACACACAAGAGCTGGCACTACAAATCTAATAAAAAGAACACTACTTAGCTTGCTAATTATAATTAATTCTTTATTTGATTAGGAGTCCAATAGCTTTGTAATTAAACAAACAATAAAATCTAGCCATTAAATTTTGGGCATGATTTGAGTACATAAAAACAAATCCTGGTGGGTATAGAGTGGGTATAGAGTACGGCAAATTAAGCTTGGTATTTAGAAATTAAAGAGGCGCGTGGCGGTGAGAAATGGAAAACGGAGTGCAGCCCTAACGTTCAATTCATGACCACCGTGTAGTATTTGTCTAATCTGTCTACCTCCAATATTCCCTCTCCATGTCCAAATATTCCATGGCTAAACCCAGCTGTGGAGCCCCTCCCCAGGCGTGGAAGAAATATAGTATAAGAAAGGAAAACATACCATATTCCTCGGCGTCAACATGGGGTTCCCATCACGTGACTTATGGACGTGACCTTGTCTAGGTTATATGGTCTCTTCTCTTGTTCTCTTCTCTTGTTCTTTCTTTACTTTTCTCCAACCCCCGTTTAAAATGCTGAATTCTCTATTTGATTATGCTCGAAAACCCATGCTTTGCTTTTCGTAATTTGTTTGTTTATGGGAATATTTGATGGCAATAACAACAAGATGATTACTAGAAAGTGTTCATCATTTCTAAATTATAGTTTTCGAAGCCATGGTCAGCGCCTGATGCGCTCTAGATTCACCGGGAAATGAAATCTTTTTGTGTATCTAGTGTTAGTTTATTCGGGCTAATAAATTCTCTATCTTTCTTTATACGGATTACTGAATAATCAGTTTGTAGTATGGTAATATCCGCTCAACATGTCTCTCTATGGATCTCTTGTAATGTTGTCAAATGCTACGGCTATATTCCATATTCCATGTGTTTGTCTTATAAGAACTACCCCCCATGCACCACCTCTCTCTCGTATACTACTATATTTAAAAGCTTTTGCATTGATTTTATATCTTTCCCAGAAAACGACTCCATTCTTTTTCACATTGCAACAAAATTAAGCTAAAGTTTAGGCTAGTGGGTACCCATGACCAGCAATTCGTAATGAAGGTACCTAGCTCCCCATATACCACCCTTTTAATTACTGAAACATGGCTGAATGGGTTTTTGATCAGTGCAGACCAAGCAAGGACAGACATATGTGTGCAAATTGAAATAAAATCCATCTTTGAAATCATTTAGAATATTCTTAAATCGCAACAAATTGAAATAAATTATCGTGCGATGAGTGTGTGTGTGTGTGTGTGTGTAGAAAATGATATATACCTTGTTTAATACTTAAAGTGTCAGGTATTTTTCTTAAATGATCAGTTGCCTAATTAATGAGCATATTTGGACAGCAATTGAGTAGCGTTCACTTTTGGTTTTGAGCAGAGATGATGACTTCAATTAAAAACCCATTTTTTGTCTGTTGATACGATTAAATAATTATATGCCTTTTTGGAAGAATATTAGCTTGTTCATGGTGATTCATGAGATCAGAATACTGGCAGGGTTGCTTTGAAACTTGGTTTTTCACCTTCTCCCACTCCTCGAGTATCGAAGACAAAAAAGAAAAAAAAGGATGGAATCACCGAAATCAAAGCAGTTTAGGCTGACGTGCTCCACGACATGCATGGTTTTACTAATTCCCTCCACCACCAGATTGTTTCGCAGCAGGTTCGGAAGAATTTCTTTGTCTTTAATTTTTAGGAGTATTACCCATTGTTATCGGATCAGGTAAAATCCCGGTAATAGATTGGTCGGGTCAATCCTAAATCTTCTTGTTTTAGTGAAACAACATTTTAAAAAAATTAAATTGAAACAATATTATCATTTTGAATAAAAATTAAAAAAAGCAATAAAATAGACTCAATTGAATATCAAATATGTTTGACTAAGTCATTCAAATTTAATTAAGTCAATATTCACTACTATTAAAAAAATTAAAAAAAATATGGCTAGAATAAAGCTTAAAGCCAACAAGTTACATACTGACATATCAAATTGATCAAGTTTAATAATTATGGTATTTGTCAAATCAAGATAAAAAGATACCCTTATGAAAATAGTAAAGAATTAAGACGTATGGCTGTCAATGTTAACAGCTAACAACTACTACACGGTCCAAACTCGGTTCAAAATACTAAAAAAAGTTATTTATTGGTGAACTTAAAGGGGCGCTTGACACTCTTTTGGAGGAGCATAATTGAAAGCAATGTTTTGTATCACAAATGAAGATACACAGGTACCCACGCGCCACCAGAGCAGATGATCAGAAATTCAGCATGGCAGTTTCAGGGACCAGGCAAGGGCATCCGTCCTCAAGCAATTAGTGGGCAATTATATACCTATGATGAAGTACAAAGGTGTCAATTTATCTGCAATGAATTGGTTTAAAGTAGAACGAAGTCAGACAGCCTCGATCGGAACCTATTGATCCTGTCTATTTTTCTAGCAAATTTTGAATTAAGTGCTAAGAGTTTTGTATGTTCTTTTTTAAATATTTTTAATATTAATATATTAAAATTATTTTTTAAAAAAAATTAAAAATTAACACAGTACAAATCAACATCACTTTACATAGATGCCTCCCTATATATATATATGCCTCCACCGATATTCAAAGTGACAACAAATTATTTAATCTCCGGAGAGTGAGTTTTTGTTGGGTACTAATGGGGTCAAAACCCAAAGGAAAGAAAAAAAAAATGTCTCCAAAGAGTTGGTCCAACAACTAAATTCTATATCAAATTAAGGCAAAAATGAAAAATAAATAAATAAATTCAAACTATATAATTACGGAAAATCCCCAATCAAGGTTTTAAATTAGCAAGTGAACAATTAAAAAGATACATAGGACGAGGCTACTGCAGAGTCAAGACCTATTAGATTACTTAATTGACTGTTTATTTAAAAAGGGAAAAAAAATAGGAGAGAAGCAAGAGAATAATTGAAGGGTGGGGACAACATAAGCAATATCTTCAATGAATCTTACGACTCATTCGACCCCATCCAGTCAATTTTATTAATGTTAGCCACAGATAATTATTGCTATTCTACTTCAAATGAAATTATAAGACTATGCAGCAATTGCAAGGTTGGTCAAGCCATTTAATGTATATTGGATCCTAGTTGGCACTACTCACTAGTAGTGTAATAACCCGTCCCGGTCGGTCGGCAAATTGATCCAGTGATTTACAACTCGGAATGTCCTGGTCGGTCGGTCCAGTGATTTGCAACTTGGAATGTCCCAGTCGGTCGGCAGATTGATGCAGTGTTTTGCGACTCGGAATCTAGTTGGAAAACTGTAAATAGAAATAACAGGAGTTTTTTTTATTAGATATTAAAATTTAGATATGTTTACCTGATTTATTATGTAAGTTTTGAGTGAGGTATTATAACTATACTAGCTTAGCTGTAGCTAGAGAAGGGTTTTTTTTTCTTTGCCCCTGAAAATTTACCAATTTTTCTCTCCTCGGACGGGGTTGCTCAGATGAAAATGAGATTTCGTTAGAGAGATGTGAACAACAGGCACAAATTTTACATTCCCACTGCCACAGTACATTGACTACGTTGAAAGCCCCGATATATCCTCACCGGGTTGAGTGAACTGAAGGTGATGGATAGGTGCCAAACTCCTGCTGCCAACATCAATAACCAGACCAGTCCATTCTCTTCGACATCAATTTAATTTATTGGAATTTTAATGCAGAAAAGAAGGTACATGCACAGTTCTTTTTATTAATCTTTTGCAGGAACTGCAAGTAGTGGAGCCATGAAAATTAAATTAGACAGGGCCGAGCCGGGCCGTATGTTGTAAAAGTCTAAGAACCAATCTCTGAAAAAACAAAAAGTTGAGAGGTTATGTCTGGTGCATGATTCGTCGAGTGAAGAAAGTTGTGTTTTACTTATAATTACTAGTGGAGTACGTACGGGGGGGTGTTATATAGCTTCTAAATTCAGCAACCCTCTTGATCAATTTATTGATCGAGATCACTGCAAACGAAAATATTGTACCTAATATCGCAGGACCCACATCCAGAATAGATCATGTGCCTCCAATCAGTTGTTGCTGAGAATTGCAGACTGGGCACTAAAGCTTGAAACGTAGAGTTTTTCAACTCGATTTGATAAGACGAGTTGAAGTTTTTTAATTTAAACTAATTTTAATACTGTCCCACTAAATTCTAATGAGCTGATAGATCAATCCATGCTTTACTTGAAATTACCTGAAGCCATGGTATTTTCACTGGGGAATATGCGAGGAGGCCATAAGGGAGGAGACAATATAATATTTTGGTGAACATCATTGAAACAAAAACTAAAATTGAATCCTAGCATTTGTGTCTTCAAGTTGCTACTAAACTAGCATTTGTCATTTTCTATCATTTTCAATTTCCTAGATTTCTATCCATGGCAGATTATCTAAATGTACTTTTGCACATACTTATATGGTGAAAATGGATTTTTGAAACCAAGTTTTGTAGCGAGTGCTATGGAAAGATATACCCATCCCAATCGCTTGCATACTCTCCCCTTGTATTTATCTTTTGTTTTGGCTTCCTTGATCAATTCCATTTCTACAAGTTTAGGAAGGTGCCTGTTTAATAATATTCTCGTGACTCTGTCGCCCTCTCATTTCCTGATAGTTGTCTCATGGACCACAAGCTTAGATTTTTATAGTTTGTCCAAAGCTCAATGATGCATCTCCCCCCAATATCTTCCTTGTTTTGACCCTTTCTTGCATTGATAGAGAGAATGCCCTTTTTGCTTGTCAATTGTCAAGCACTCAAAGCTCCTCATTCATGGAATATATAGAGAAGAAACCGAACCCCTTTATGTCTACATCAACAAATAAATCCCTATAGATTTCTCTTTCACCAGGAATAAAACTTCTGCCTGACGTAGAATACATATATAATAATGGTTTGAACTCCATACCCAATTCCCTTTTGACAATACCTGTTATGTTAATTATAATGATTCTCATTTAACAATATTGTTAGAACAAAATGAATATGAAAATGATATGTTGAGTATTATTATTAGGGATAGAACTCGCCTTTTCTGCTTGGAAATAGTTTCGTTCTAGCCAGAATGTTTTGTCCAAATCCATATGGGCCATCGGAGAACACAAAAAAGTCATGAATATGTTTCTTTTTTATGGGTCCGAGTTAAAAGAAGGAAAAATCTTTCTTTGAAGAAGAAAGAAATTGGTTGTTATGATGTTGTTCTCGTACTAAAAAGACCTACCGGCCACGATCAAAGCTTTACGATAAGGTTGAAAATGTGCTAGGAATTTAGAGACTTTGAGAGAACTTGAAGAGGTCGGTCTTGTCGGCTATTACTTGCGGTTTGGGGTTCGTTCTCTTCAAGTCTCGAGTTTGAACCATCCTGCCAACAAAAAATTATTGGGACCACGGGCTGCAAGGTGCAAATCAACCGTGTAAAGGCTGGTTTTCAGGTCATGGAAATGTCTGGTTCTGGGTCAAAGAACGTAAATAGTATTTAAATTTAGGGTAATAGTTGTTTTTCAAAATATTTTTTGTTTTGATATATATTAAAATAAAAAAATTATTTTTTAAAATGTAATTCCAGCACTAGCATATAAAACCTATCCAAAAACATTAAAAATTAATTTTTTAAAAAATATTCAAACAAAATTAAAAGTGCCTTTTGAATCTGGTACTGGTACGCAAAAGCTAATCCAAAATATCCTGTATTTTTTAAAAAAAATAATTGAGACTTTGAGAGAGAAAACAAGCGCAAAAGTTCAATTAAGAAATTCGAATAACACATGACAGGATCACATTTTGCAGATTGCAGCCAAGTGGAACCTGGAAAGGAGGTTGCAGTAAAATAACTGGAGAAAGATGAATAGTAAAAGATTGAAATTATTCAAACAAAGATAGGGACTAGGGATATAAGACATTCCTGGAATCTGATTTTAGAAGGAAAAATTAGGCGGTAGCTGGTGTGATACAGTTGGGATGGTATTGTCAAGTTCTAATACTGGCAGTATACAGAACAAGAATAATTTATAGTTGGTAGCAACGTCCTGGCATCAGGGTCCATGTATTCAATCAATTCTATATTTGGGATTGATTGGTGGATCGGTTGAGAAAATTCACCACTTGAAACCTAATCTAGAATATGTTTTATGATGAATTGGTTTGGATATCAACACGACTCAATGTTATTAAATTATATCTTGGTTTGAGTTTGTTTTTTAAAAGTTACTGGTTTGAGTTTTATAAATTTCAAGGTCACTAGAGATTTACATGGTCGTTAACTTCAGAGCTCGTGGGATTAGTTTAGGCACGCGCGAGCTAACCCGAACATCTATATTAATAAAAAAAAATCATAATTTGGTTAACTTGATTAAGCTTAGTTTCAATCCACTTAAGTTAATATTAAAAAGTTTTTAAAAAATTAAAACTCTATTATTGAGGGACTTTGTGCCTCGTGTAAAGCTAAAGAGGATCAGAAATATTTGGGTTTTAATATTGGACCGACTCTATGGCTATGCATGTGCGACCTTCACAGTAAACCTAGATGATCCAGTGGGAACTCACAAATATAGCAAAGGTGTGTTTGATACTGAAAAGGGTCTCGGGTTTTTATACAAAAAATGATTTCAAAAGCCCAATGAAATTTAGCCCATCTTGAAATGGACCCTCGTTTGGATCCATCAATTCCAAGAAAAGTCAGAGGCCCAATGGCTCACATGAAGAGCAAAAAAACTCACAAACGTCCATGTACCATTGTTTTATATTTTTCCAGGCTGGACGACTGTGGTTATGAGAAAAATACAAGCCCAAGCCTAGTCGAATTAATTGCTCAAATGGCCCAACAGGCAGGTCCTTTACTCCTTTCTAACTCTTATCTCTATCTCTGCTTTAACCAAGCCCAGCTCCGAGTGGTATTTCCGTGAATTGCTTGTTCATCCTCCTCTGTTCCAAATTTCTCTCTTCTTCGATTCACTTTGGATCTCTCACTTCTCTTCCGAGACGAAGAGAGACAGAGAGAAGTTAACAGAGAGATGACGTTGTTTCACTTCTTCAACTGCGCAATTCTCACCTTCGGCCCCCACGCCGTCTATTTCTCCGCCACTCCTTTGTACCCCTCTCTCTGAAAAGAACCTTCCTAAATTTGAATAATCTTCTTCCTGAAAAACCCATTATAATTTCTGTCTTTTTTTATTATTTTTTGTTGAAATTTAATGTTTGCAGGTCCGAGTATGACACGCTCGGTACTTCTATTAAAGCTGCTCTTGTTTATCTCGGAACTGCTCTAGTTAAGGTTTGTAGAGTTACTTAGTATCTGTAATTTCTTGAATTATTTTTATTTTTATTTTTATTTTATGAATTTAAGGTTGGTGTCTTTTAGCTTAGATTCTTTTATGTATGTTGGCAGCTGGTTTGCTTGGCAACGTTTCTTAAGGTGTCCGAGAATGATAGCTTTGATCCGTATCAGGTTCTTTACATAGCTTTATTTTTAACATTTTTGAAGTTGAGATGGAGTAATTTATATTTGTTTTGTATTAGCTGAGTTTTGATGTATATATAAGAAGGCCTGACGGTGTTAGAGTGGAAATAAAATGCTTCTATGTCGACCCTTGCATTTTATATGGTTAGGTATGAAAACCCTTCTGTAAACAAACTTATTGATGAACAAAGAAGAAGCTTTTTGTTGTATTACTATATTCTTTCGCGGCTGTTGATCAAGTTTGGTGTATGAAAAATCAAATGATGTAGAATTTGATGCATTTTTCGCTAGTTTTTTGTTTGAAATTCATCATTTTGTTGAATTTGACTCGTGAGGTGTCTAACGTGTAAATGAACCTTCTTTTCGTGCTAGTTCCACTTACTATCAAATGTTCTTCTCTGTTCTGATAACGTGTGCATTCTGATTTGTGAATCACTTGTCACCAACCCCACCTATATGCAGGAACTACTGAAAGCACTGATTGGATTTATAGATGTTGCTGGGCTTTACTTTGCCTTGACCCAGTTGACTCACAGGAACATATCTCAAAATCATAAATTTCAAGCTGTTGGACTTGGTGAGTTTGACTTGTCTGAGTCCTTTCATTTGAATGGCAGCATGTTTTTCCCTAAAACAATTAAGCTGATTTCTAATGTTAAATTGATTGTTAGTTTCTTCTCCATAATCTTACATGAGATTCTTTTATATCTTGCTATAGTTTCTTTGAAAATCTATGGCCTCAACATCTGGTATACTTCTTTAAGAAGAAAGGGGGGGTGTGTGTGTGTTTAGACTGTTTCCTCTTTTTCTTTATGGACATTTTTTGACCCTTTCCTCTCGTTGATCGTAAAACTTGGGAATTTCTTCAAACACTTTAGGATTTTCTTACACAAAAATTTATAAAACTATAACTGATTTGTGATGATGTAAACGATAAGGAATATAATAAGGGTGTGATATTTATATATGTTGGGCATCGTCATAATCTCTTCTCTTCATGCTTGCTTGAAAAAAGGAGTGAATGAAATCATCATCGTCCTTTTCTTTTCACTTGACATTGGTTATGCAATCTTAATCCTCATTAACTTAACAACACAATTTTCCCATTTGCAGGGTGGGCTTTTGCTGATTCTGTTTTACATAGACTGGCACCTCTTTGGGTGGGAGCTAGAGGACTAGAATTCACATGGGATTTCATTCTGCAAGGCCTTGAAGCAAATGCAAACCTGGTGCGTCTATTTTCTTGTTGATCTCTTTTTTTTTGCTTTTCATATCATTTGCTGAGATTAGTTTGGAACTTAAAAAGAAAATAAAAATAAAAATGGGATTATACGTGTCTGATACTCATTGTGGAATTTTTTCTCTTCAATGAATTTCAGGTGTTGAGTATATCCCTTGCTGCTTTGGGATCTCTGATGTGGCTTCGGAAAAATAAGCCCAAGACTTTGATTCCCATCATATACGCATGCGCAGGAATTGTGGCCACCATGCCATCCATTACAAGGTCTGCTACTCACCTTTTGTTCATAGCATATGGCCAAAAGGTCGTCTGTGCATGTGTGTTTTTTTTTTTTTTACACATTCTAAATTAAAACTTTATAGCAATTTAGGAATGTGTTAGATTCAACAGTCACCCTACAATTTAAGTGTGTTTGAAATCAGAGAGACTGGATGCTTCTAGGTCCACGCATCTAATATTTCTTAAAGCCCTTTTAGAAGTCTGATATCCTTTCTCCTTGAAAACTATTTTCTTTTGCAAGTGTAATGAAATTCATCCTATAGTTTCATTACAACCCAAGGATGATTAGCAAAGAAAGCATCATGTGTTTTGTATGTTTATGGTTCCACTCTTGTGCGTCTGGAAGAGCTTAGTTTTTCATCTATTTTGCTAAATTATGGCTTTTGCAGCTACTTGAGAAGAGGATTGGGGTGGCATTTTCCAAAGGTTGTAGGCTTTGAACTGTTCACATCTCTTTTGATGGCTTTTATTAGCTGGCAACTCTTTTCTGCATGTCAGAGACCCTCTTCTTGAGGAAATCCAGTATGTTCTCCAACAGCAGATAGTTGGCTGAAGAAAAGCTCTTGAAGCATATTGAAGGAATTCCTTGATCATATTACTGTCAATTATCACTGCCAATTTTTTCCCCGGGAGGTTGTGGTGTTGCTTTTAAATTGCAGTGTCTTCTATATTAACCTCTAGGAATTACTGAGAAACAATTGACTTCCACTGTGACTCCGTTATTTGCAATCGCAGAAATAAATTAGCAGCGTTTTTTTATTAGTGATTCAAACACAATGGAATCAGTTGCTGTCTATATTTTCTTGGGACTTGCTTGTCCGAATATGACTCGAGGAAGGATTGATATTGAAGCCTTGGCATCCATTTATTTCACTAGTTCAATACCATGAAATGGGACTTTAGCCTTGATTGTTCAGGATGATAACAAAACTTGCATTACTGGGTAATTGATCATCTTTTTTTCTCGGGTAAAGGATGACATTGATTCACATCTAAAACAAGGTATGCCAGAAGTTTTGAAGTTATACACTACATGTAAAAGATTGACAAATCAACCAATGTCTAGCGACTCTAGCCGAACATACTTCTCTCGCTAGTTAACTAAACAAAAGACTCACTCATTTTCCTCATACCACGCTTCAACTCGGAGGAGTACAAACCCAACAGCAACCCCAACCAAAACAAGGCCATTCATGATTGCAGCAATCCTGAATATCTCACCTACATCGCCGCATTTAGAGGAGAGTGCGCCTCCACCTCCTCCTTTCCCATTTGATGCTGCTCTCAGTGAGCTAACCACCTTTGCAAAGCATTGCTCAGTGGACACAGGCATGTTCAGAGAAAGCACACTGTTATGGGCTTTAAGACCCCCATATGAATTCATTCCTCCCATGTAAACCACCTTGTTCGTTCTCTTGGGGATCTTGCTGCCAAAATCCACGCCTGCACCAGTGATTGTTGCAGGAGTAAAGGCAGCGGCTGTTGTTGCCATGTCTGCAATGAGCACAAGTTAGAGGTTACTTAGATTATGAAACCTTCGAATGAAGCAGAGCGGTTAATGGGATCACCTAGTAGAGCGGTTAATGGGATCACCTGTATCTTGGATTGGAAAAGCTTGCAAACAAGAAGAGGAAGGCACAAAGGAAAGCTTTTGTGAAGGGATGAAATTGGATAAGGTGAGAAATGATATGATTGGCTGGTACATAATTGAGATGACATATAGGAGCCGACCCAAAAGTGGATCTTTTTTTTAGGCTCGAAAGAGACTCTTGAATGGGTAAGCATCTTACTGAAGGCCGATAAGGGGAAAGGGAACTAGAGCCGAAAAGACGCAAATACAGATGCTACCGTTTGTATCCTGTAGACAATGCAAGCCCATAAAAGAGTTCGTGACACGGCACCTATTTTGTCGAAATAATAGCCCGTAATGTATCATTAATTGTTCGAGACTTCAATGGGTATAGCCCTTGGCCCCTTTCCCCTAAACCCAGTATATGAACTGGCAACACATAGCTGTGAACGAGGGCCAATAAAGCCCACCATTCTTTCATGCCCAAGCTATTGTGAGAGGTCTCCATTGATACCGCACAAATTCTTCTCACTTGTGAAAGATGAGCGTGGCAAAGCTAGTCAGGTGTTGTCATCTCCCTTTCTTTTTTCTTTTCTTTTTTTCCCTGATTACTGGATAAAACCTCAATTGAAATCTAATCAGAAGGCAAATCCCACCCATCATAACTGAACGTACAGGTCATCAAAGGCCCGACATGGATTTAACAGAACAGAAGCAATCTAACTATATACATATGGTTTACATAGATCATGAGAAGAACGAGTTGTCATGGAAAAACAGCAATACGAGTTCTAATGGCCAACTTTACACTAAACTTGAACACAAGTCACCAGTAGTTATAGTTTACAATACTCCGAAGCTTAGCGAAAACTCTACATCAGTCAACAACTCAATTGAAACAAGATTTGAGTAGTTTTCATTCCCAGATAACAGGTGTGAGTTAGCTTCATCCCCTGATGATCCGCAGAAGACAAGTTTGCTAGAGAACACGGAAGATATTAACATCCAAGACAAAAGAGTTGTTTATTGTGCCACTAGGTTCGAAGAGGCACACATCGAACTCCTGTAAATTGTTATCCAGAGCAAAACTCTTCCACCCTGAAGAAAGCCCTCCACTGTTCTTGGATTTATAATATAAGAAGTTGGTGTTCCATGTATTTTCTTTCACACGAAGAATCACGACTTTTTTTTCCAGGGTTCTGAAATGTCTAGTTGACCATGCTGAAGGGATTACCTGAATGAAGCAGAACAGCAAGTATAACAAGTAAGACCAAACTTCAAAGCTTCCAATCAATCCTGACAATGGAAACAATTGACACTTACCTCTGGATAAAAAGAAACAGGGACAGGGAGATAAAATAGTGAGAAATTCGAACATGCAATAACCGAAAAAGATATTTGTACCATGTAAAATTTCCTGTATACATGTGTGGGTTTCATAACCACAACGAAGCCCTCATTGGTTTGTGCTGTTTGTGCTAACCGCAATGCATTGAGTTTGTCTTGCTCTGTTACCATCCTTCTACTTGATACATATGTCGTGCCGATAGGTATATGCTGGACATCTGATTCATTCACAAACCATAACAATTTAAGAGGCAAGGCATCCCATCACTGCACAATTCTATGCATCTAGCAACGCAAAGAAACTTCATTAACGACCATACACTTCAACGCAAAGTCAGTTAATCAATAGGAGTAGCAAACAATGAAGAAAAAAAAGAAAAGGCAAGCAGCTTATTTTATTTTACATTAGTAAGGCAAGCTTAGAAGAAGGATGCTTAGCAAGGTGTTGGATCAACCGGCAATACTTCTTACACCCGGAGCACCAGTAGATTGCTATGCGAACAAGTCTAGTGAGTGCCCAAGGGCAGTGAACCATTATTCATTCATTATGCATAGAAACTTAGACTTACCAGGCTTGGTTTCTATTTCCTCGGCAGTAGAAGAAGGTCCTTCATATCTCACTCTCTTCCTAGTTTGGATAGGCTTACTAAACTTGACTTCCCTCCGAGTCTTTTTGTTAATAGCTTTTGAGACAACACTGTTTCTTACAGGAGTTTTGTAAATGTAACCATCTGCAGATTTCTCTGGAGTGCCTCCAAGACCATTATGGGGGCAGGCATTGGTAACTTCGACAGAATCTTCTACAGCTTTCCTCTTTGTTTGGACAATACTGTCGCCTTCTCGGTGCCCACATTTTCTGACAAAATACGATGCTGCTTTCTCACAGAAGCTTTGTCCATCAAAAATTAGAACGTCAAAATATGACTCCCCGTTGTACTTAAAGATCAATAAATCCTTTTCCTCCAGAAAATGGTCCTTTACAAATTCTTCCCAACCATGTTTGAAAAACATGGTGTTATCATCTGTAGTCAGTTCAACTTGCCATGTGCTGCCACTAGGACCTTTAAGAGTCACGTTTTCAAGCAGTTTGTTCTTCAAATGATTAGAAAATTTTTCAGGGATCGGCTGCAATTTAAACAAAAAGAGGCAATGTGGTCAAACATAATATAGCATAATGAATAAAAAAATGTGTCGGCCACGATCACATACCATTCCATATCCTTGGTGAAAGTTCAAAATATTAGTTGTAAAATAACATCACATGAACATTTACGTTTCCACAACTTCAAATTTATTAAGGCCAAAATGGGATAGCCCAAGAATCAAAGTGCTAAAATCTGCGTATGAAGTCTACAAGGAAGCTAAGAAAACAGTCACGGGGGCTAGAGGGAAAACAATATCCACAACCTGGTTCAATTAAGGGACAGAAGGACTAAGATGTGAATCAGGTTACGCTTATCAACATGCAGGATTACACGCTTTTGGCAAGGGACCACGAAATCAAGTAATGGAACGTTTTTTTATGAGTAAAATTTTGTTGAGTTGAGTACATTATGGCAAGAGCAGACTATGTTGCTCATTTCAAGACTTTCCACCTCATTTTCATGCAAGTATTGCGATACAAAACCAGATAAACCATAAAGTTCTTTTAATAAAGCAAAATACAGAACCACCCCTGAAAGCCTAAAACAAAAACACAACACGAGATCAGAGAGAACCCCGGAAGCCTAAACCCATAAAAATAAAATGGGATCATAGCAAAGAACACTTACAAGCTGATGATCAAAACCAGCACTGAGAATTTGAAAAAAATGGGTGCACTGGAAATGAGTCCAGTATAGTTCCTCTTCCCAGCCTCTGCAATCTTCACATGTTTCTTCCCCCATTTTCACTTGCTGAACTTACTGCAGTTCTAGAAATTAGAAGTTAACAAGAATGAGCTGAACAACGACAACAATCCAACAACAACAACAAATCTCCAAAATTAAGAGAGGCAGTAAATTTGTTCATAAGTACTTTCTTTTACTGCATACAAACAACATTGATGGACTTTTTGAGGTTACACCGACGACTACTGTTTTCCGTGATAAGTGCTTCTGATTATTTTGGGTGAAGAAGAAGGAAAGGAATTACCTTTTCAAAAAAAGAAAGGAGGAGGAGAGACACAGAAGGACAGCGAAGGAGACAGTTTTGTTAGAACTTAACTGCGGACAAGAAGTCAGTGCGGAGAGACTCGCAATGACAAGACAGGGACATGAAACGAAGAGCCAACATGCGTCGCACGCTCGCACCCTTGGCCCTTACTGGAACTCTTCGGGTTTTAATAATGCCGTCGCCATCGCCATCGCCATCGCCACTAATTCAACATAATAAAATTTAATTGGACATATAATAATGATTCATTATATTTCTATATTTAATTATATAATTTTTAAGGTTATAATATAATAGGTAAATTATAATTAGTTAAAGAAAAATAATTAAAATACCTACTTTAATAAAACCTGGCTAACATGAAACAAAATCCTAGTGTTTTATAAAGAATAAAGTTTAAATGGGAAAAAAATCAGATTGAATCAAGACGTTACAAATTAGATATATAAATATGATAATAATAACAACTTGTTAATTAATTTTTTCATATGTTTTTAACATTTTTCAAAAAAAAAAATCAGACTTGAAAAACGATGAAAATAAAACTTATCAAGTGAAAAAATAGCCATAAATATAGAAAAAAAGAACAAAAGTGGAAGATATTATTTAGCATTTTAGGCAAATAAACCCTAAGTCTAAACCTTGGGCCATATTATTTCTTGTCTTTTATATTTAAACTTTTTTACATTTTAAAATATTATAGTTACTAGAAATAATATTAATATTAATTTCAAATCAAGTTATTATCAAACCAAATTGAGATAAATTTATATTTGATCTATGTAA
>Ga0325402_1002537_pt1 | contig 16067 bp, 10 predicted proteins | sample PopdelMetagenome_22_FD_207212 | JGI IMG/M metagenome (GOLD analysis project Ga0325402, IMG submission 207212) | Populus deltoides microbial communities from Bellville, Georgia, United States - Xylem-PdKOR-R3 | ecosystem: Host-associated > Plants > Phyllosphere > Stem > Wood/Secondary xylem... | reverse complement strand
GATAAGTTAAACGTTAACTTTCAAAAAAAAAATAATAATAAGTAAATAAAAAATCTGAAAGTGCAGGCAACTTATCCAAATCGTGAGGATGACTTCTGCATTATTTTATTCCCAGCTAACCCAAAACCTTATCCAATGGACCCTCCTTCTCTCACTCATAAACCAGACATCAATTTTGCTATCATTTTACCCCGTTGTTATTTGTCTTGCCAATCTCTATTGGATTGAGATACTAAATACCATGGCAGCCATAATCCCATGCCACTATTGTTCTTCCCTGTCTATATCCAAACTTCCCAGAAGCCATATTCCTTGGGGAAACATTAGCCATGTCAATGCTGCTTGGTGGGGTAGGCAGCTCTCTCTCAGATGTTCTCTCAAAAGCTCCCAGAAGGCTCAGCTTCATAATAAACTGGTATTTGTTGTTTTTGTTTGGAATATGGTACCCTTCAATTGAATATATTAGATCTGGTCTTTTCCAACAGATTTATGATATCAGGTTTGACATTTTAATTCAGATTTGAATTACTTATTGAACTTCCGTGTAAAAGAATTTTGAACTGAGCACCTACAAAACCCACAATGTGGTTAACTTGGTAAACAACTTGGGCATCAACTTTTTGTTGTGCTTGTTGCTGTCCTAAATTTCTCAGGCGGCCAAATAATTTCCCTTTCCCATCGCAAGCCTGCAGCCTGTTCCTTTTGCAGCAAACATAGAAATGCCTTGAAAGGAATAATGATAAGAGTTTATTTTATCTTTTTTGTGCAGAATGAAAAGTTATTTCCTTTTAAGGAATATGCAATCTCTATTGCTTTGGCGGTTGGCTTGGTAACAGGAATGCCTTTTGTAGATTGGTCTCCAAACGCTTATGCAGCTAATCCAGCAATGCCTGATCTCTCAGTGTTAATATCTGGACCACCAATCAAGGACCCGGGTGCATTATTAAGATATGCTCTTCCAATTGACAATAAAGCTATAAGGGAAGTACAGAAGCCACTTGAAGATATCACAGATAGTCTCAAGGTTGCTGGAGTCAAGGCACTTGATTCTGTGGAGAGAGTAAGAAACCCTAAGTTTTTCCCTTTTTTCCTCCTTATTTTGGATATATGATGGCTTAACGGTAGTCATAAATTTTCTTTTTGAGTAATATAGAATGTCAGGCAAGCATCTCGATCCCTTGAGCAGGGAAAGAGTGTGATTATCTCAGGCTTAGCTGAATCAAAGAAGGACCATGGAGTGGAGTTGCTTGATAAACTTGAAACTGGAATGGATGAACTTCAAAAGATTGTGGAGGGTCGGAACAGAGATGCAGTTGCAACTAAGCAGAGAGAGCTGCTTAATTATGTTGGCAGGTGAGTTTTGTACTAGAATCATTTTGCTAAGGATTGAGCTTCTTGATTTCTTCAAAATGGGTAAAGTGCTTGAAGACCCAACTTTTCTCCTGTTGCATTTCAATGACATATGCTTTTCTCTGTTAGTACCATACCATATTTTATTTTGTTGCTGCTGCAATAAGACGATTGCATGATTGCATCTAATGGTTTGGCATGGATGCCACTTTAGATGTACGGAATGGTGAAACTGTGATGAAGTTATAAACGATAAAATATTTGTCAAATTTTATGTCGCAGGAGTGATTGTGGTTCATCATATCATGTTGAATCTAATGTCAAATTACAGAAATGGAGAAGTTTAGCGAAGTTTGCAACCTGATAATAACAAAATCAATTCATGTCACTGAATCTGATTTTTAATAACAGCCAGGAAAAATTTGTGAAGTTTGCAAGTTGGCTTCTCACAATATCTTTAGCCTAGTAATAAATATTCATCTGAAAGAACAGCCATGAAGAATACTAAATAGAGGTTTTTAAACATTTGATGTTTCTCCATGAGGTGTTTACAAGCTGATATTGATGTACGATTGGACAGTTGGGGGATGTTGCTCAAGGATTAAGGCAACTTAACACCTAAGAGGAGGGTGAATTAGGTGTATCATTAATTTCTACAAATAATGCAAATTACTTTAAGTAAACACAAGAAATAAGGGAGAGAGTTTGCAAACTTGTTTTTAGCATGGTTTGGCAAGTCTGCTTCCACACTTCAAGTACCAAAGTATACTTGAGTATTGTATTTCTTCACTAGTCCAAGTTCAAGAATACAATAGTCATTTGATGAATCCACATCAAGATTTTTACACCACTTGAAAATATTTTCTTTTCAAGATTTTTCACTACTCTCTTCAAGATTTTGTCCACTTAAAGATATTCTCTCTTTAAGATTTTAACCACTTAAAGATATGTCATTTTCAAGATTTTTTCATTGGTGAAATTTCCATTTCAATATCAAGAGTTTTTATCTAACTCTCAAAGGTTTATAATAGTATTTTGTTTTCACGAGAATCTCTCAATGGAATGGATATTACAATTGAAGTTCTAATATCTCTACACCTTACTTGATAACACTTATAGGATTTGAAGGTGTTTTAAGTGTAATGAGAATGAGATAGAATATTCTTGTACTAGATTATGAAGGTTTAACAGCACAAATTAGAGTATAATAAACGATTGATGATTTTGAAGTGTTTTTATTTTTAGAATAGCTTGTATATCATTATATGTTTTGAATACTTTTTTAATATAGCAATTAGAAAAGCTATGTATATATGTTTCTTTGAAAAACTAGTTATTTATAGCCGTTATAATCCTACTAATAGCTCAAATGGTCGATCGATTCCTGCAAAATTCTCAAGTGATTATCACTGATGAATAAGAGGTCGACAGGTTCATTTGGTAACACCAAATAGTCGATCGATTCATGTAGAATTTCAATTTTAACATCTTAACCTTGGTGAATTTTTAAAATCATCTATTTTAGATTATATTAGATTATTTATCAATCATTTAATGCATGCAGAGTGAAGTTTGTGAGTTCATTTTAATTGTGTTATCAAGTAGGATATGAAGATTTACATGACCATTAAAATGGACACTTAATCTAAGTCTTCACTTTGCTTCTTGATTGATTTCTTCTTGGATTTCTTGATTGATTTCTTCATGAAATATATCATGCTTTGTTGATATGTTCTTTGTATAAAACTTGTTTAAAACTTATTCTCAACCAACCATATCATTAGTTTATTTTTCATTTTATTGTTATTATAAAAATATGAATGTGTGACATTAAATGTTAACATGGGACTATTTTGGATCTAACTTCTGAGGCTGTTTAGGGCTATATTAACATAGATTTTTGCTGGAATGTGAGGAAAGATGCAGGATAGGTTTCTAGGAGTTACACCTAGGGAAAAAGAAAACAAGCTTCACACCAGGGGTTTATAAGAGTCACATCTAAGAGGAGATTGAGTCACCCAATCAATGCAAATTACTGGAAATTATTTAATATTATTGCATTTAAAGTATAGAAAAACCACATGCTTATATATAGAATAATGGATTCCTAAACCTCGTATTCTTTCTTCACTTACACTTCTCATTTTAGACCTAAGTATAACATTATTTAATATTTTACAAGTTTGTTTAATATAAACATTGATTTGATTTATATTAGGACCCGCTTTTATCCCTATAAATTTCAACTCCTCCTAAACATCCTTAATATTTCACCCCAAACACTTTTTAGACCCTTAATACTTAACCTTTAAATCTTAATCCCTTAACCTTTCTCCCTCAAATTTTATTTTAACCCCATGCCAGATGCAAACGTAGGATTAATAAAATAAAATACAAAATCTCATTCTTTTGTTGCCCACATCAATATTAGCATATGCCACAATGGTTAAAGATTTGGTAATCTTCAAAGCATGATTTGAGGTCAAAGGGCAATAAATTCACAAAACATACCTCCCTGAAACTTTGCTTAGCATTTTCCCTTCTCCATCTTATTTGCAAAGCATCATTTTCCCTTTGCATCTTACGTCTAGGGCACCAACATTGATTTGGTCTCCAACACAACCATATGGTATTCAAATAAATTGAACTTAGAATGACCTCTTTCATGACATCTGGTATGCAACAATACCCCACATGGCTGAAGTTCTTACCTTTGCTACTGTTTTTCCCACTCCCATGATGCTATGGATCACCGACGACAATGTGTCCATGTATGGTACCTCTTTTATAACTGCCTCCTGCATATTACTTAAAAAAAATTGAGGACTTGAAAAAGTTAATCTTCTTAAGATAAAAGCTATTCTCATATATACCCTCGTCATTGACATGCAGCTGAGATCTTCCTGGGGCATTGCATTTCTGCAGTGTTGAAGAGGATATGGTGGAGGGCTTCCCATACGAAGTGCCTGAGGAATATCAGAGCATGCCTGTCTTGAAGGGAAGAGCAACTGTGGATATGAAGGTCAAGGTTAAAGACAACCCCAATATAGACGAGTGTGTTTTCAGGATTATTCTAGATGGTTACAGTGCTCCGGTAACAGCTGGGAACTTTTTAGACTTGGTGGAACGGCACTTCTATGATGGAATGGAAATTCAAAGAGGTAAAATATCTTAGGGAACTACATAAGAATAAAGTTGAATGGTGGATGCATGTTCATCATTTCTCTCAAAATGGTGCTAAAATTGCCTTTTACTGCTTTATAACTTCAATTTAATATAACTATCTAACATAAACTGGAATGTTTCCATTAGTTTGAGATTTTGTTTATGTTAATTCCTTTAAGATTTCCTTGGATGTTTTGCAGCGGATGGCTTTGTTGTTCAAACCGGAGATCCTGAAGGTCCTGCAGAGGGGTTTATTGATCCTAGTACAGAGAAAACTCGGACAATACCATTGGAAATCATGGTGAATGGAGAGAAATCTCCTTTCTATGGGACAACTTTAGAGGTAATAATGCACTCATACATATTTGAAAAGGAATACAAGATCTTTGACAAAAAATTCTTAGTTTTGTTGCATTTTTGTCTCTTCTATAGTGTATACTTTATCTAGGTCCATATTAGAATTGCACTAAATCTATTCTGTAATTTTGGCTCCCTTGAACCTATGGTTCAGTTGAATGATCACAAGATTTTGTGTTCAACTCACTTGAGTCAGCAGTTTTAAGAAAAGTATAACCCCTCACATGGAATGGGTCATGCCTTCCTTTTCTGGTAAGAGCTTTTTGCCTTTTACCACGGGGGCCTTTATATAACTAAACAAATATGTGAGTTTGATTAATCAGTTAGTCATTAGAAAAATATGGCAGATTGAAATTAATAGTGCTGATTGCAGCTGATGAAAAATAAGTATTCCTTGTTCCAGTGATGGATTTTTCATATAGGTGCCTTAATTTGTGTGGTACCACAATGTTCAAATTCTTTTAGTCTCGCTATCTCGGTGGAAGCTTTAATATAGCATTGAAATTGCAACATTGTGCGTTAAAATTTTCATTATTTTTGGGTATTTGGTCAAATTTGCATTGTTTTACCTGAAGGCACATCTTGCATGTTTATTTCATATCTTTTTTCACTGTTCTCTCGTTATTTCAGAAAATATTTGATTTTTTAAGATTCTCTGATATCATTTCTTTGTTTGTTGACAGGAGCTTGGTTTATACAAGGCTCAAACAAGGCTTCCATTCAATGCTTTTGGAACAATGGCCATGGCCAGAGATGTGAGAACTTGAACTTTAAACTCTCTCACATGTGTTTGATGTATCAGGCGATGCCATTATTCTGGAAGTTGACGTGTTTTAAATTTTTAATTTTATATTTGTCAGGAGTTTGAGAGCAACTCAGCTTCGAGCCAAGTATTTTGGCTACTAAAAGAAAGTGAGCTAACGCCCAGCAATGCAAATATATTGGATGGTCGATATACTGTCTTTGGTTATATTACAGAAAATGAGGATTCTTTAGCAGATCTCAAGGTTGGTGATGTCATAGAGTCTATTCAAGTGGTTTCTGGCCTAAATAATTTGGTTAATCCAAGCTATAAGATTGCCGGTTAGTCCATTCAGTATTTGATACTGCTTCTAGGAGTTTGGTGATTACTTGCAATGAATTACCATGATAGATTTTAAGTTTGTGATCTGTTGATTTCATTAAATGACTACAAGCTTTTCATCACCAGGGAATTGTAGCATTCCAGTTTAAAATCTATTTGTTCTTCTCGTTGCATACTCAACCATAAGCGTTATTATGTAATTTGTGGCATTGAATAAATTTTCCTCCATGGTATTGGACTAAGTTTCTGTGCAATAAATTCTGTTTGTGCATCATGTATTCTACTTGAAGATAATATTGATATGTCATGAATGTAAAAAAGCAGGCCCTTGCCTTCACCTCCGTATCACTTTTTAGACGCCTAGTGTTTCTTTGAATGGAAAAAGCAGATCCTTGCCTTCACCTCATCTACTATGGAGCTTTTTAATTCATCATTTTTCTCTATTGGGTAAATTACACTGGCCTCTTGTGGTCTATAATGGTGGTAACACTTAGCATCCCCAGGTTTGATGGTTGTAAAACTTGGCACTCCTGCATTTCACAAATTACAACGTCCAAATTCGAGTACTTCCCTTCTAGTCAAGTTCACCATCCTGTACAGCATGGCAAGTCATCCTCACAGTCGAGTTTTTCTTTGTATTCGTGAAGCCATACAAGCTTAGCTACCATTATAGAAATCCATGAAAATCAACATAAAACCTATCTGTATTAATAAAGCAGAAAATTACTCCCAAGATCTTTAGTTTGAATTGAATCTCCTTCAATTGATATCCACAATCTCAACGGACCTTTCCATGTCTTTATGTAACAACCTTAACTATCATTCCTTTGCGTATAATGTGAAACTCACAATTCATTCGACTGAGAGGTAATTGTCGCTCTATAAAAGGTTCAATCCTAGATGTCTTTCCATTGGAAGATTTAATTTGACATCACGTAAATTGACACAAATGATGGGACACTATAATGTCATACCGAGGAATAAACTAGGATCTACGGAATCATCTAAGAATTTCTATCCTCCTAGACAATCTTTAGTTGTGCTGCTGCTGCTGGTGCTGCTGCTGCTATACCCTTCGAACTCTAAGGGCATGTTGCCAGCTATATTCCGAGCATGTTCACCGACTATAGGGCCAAACAATCAGCTTTTATGACCGACTATAGGGCGAACCAATCAACTCTAAGGGCCAAAAAAATGTTGGTTGAGTTAAGTTATGACTAATCAGCCTGCAATTCAATAAACGATCGCTCAATATTTCTCATATTAAGGTATATTCGATAACTAAACTTCAATATGCAATCAATCACGAGGGTCAACAACTTCTTGCACCTTCATTGAGTGGAAATTAGACTGAATTCGGTGCTCGATTACACTAAGACTGACTTGAATTCGGTCATATTAGGTGCACATACATATCTTCAAGAGTTTACTCAACCACCTCATGTTCAGCAACTTGGATAATTTGAGGTTCCTCTCACTCAACTTTTTGGAACTTCAATACAATCCTATCCACGTAATAATTTCAGCACGTCTCCAATTACACTGGTGAGAAATTCCACTCCTACATCATATCATAGTAGGACGCAATAATTGCTCAGCACGTCTCCAATAATTGCTCATAGAAGGGCAACTATTTTTTAAAAAAAATTTGAATTTGAAATTTTTTAAAATTAATATTTTTTTAGTGTTTTTTTTTATTTTTTTGATGTGCTGATATTAAGAATATAAAGAAAATTAAAAAATATTATTTTGATGTATTTTTAAGTGAAAAACACTTTAAAAAATAATATTTACCACACTTCTAATTAGTTTCTTAGTAAATAAAAAATAAATGGACCTATGAAACAAATTTATGTTTCTCATATAAAAAAATTAGTAATATTAATCACTGTGATGTGTCTCATTCATAACCATTGTTCCAATTGAAGTTATTTCAAATTTTGTAAGATTTGTAAGTTGATTTCTTATTGTGAAAATAGTTGGTTGAAAACTATAACATATAACTTCATTTGGATACATCCCTAATGCCTTTATGCATCTCTTACATTCCTATCGGTTTCTATAGCCAACCACAAACTAGCATATTAATGTATCAATACAACATACACAATCGTATAGGTATCCATTTTATAGATCAGATGGATTTATATGATGGTTACAAGAAGTTGTGGCAAATTTCAACTAACCGGCCATGATGGCTCCTGAAAAAGAATCTCACATCAACATATAAATATTTTTAATGCTGATGTGAAGGCTTTATAAATAAATATAGAGAACACTTTAATACAACCTACCACAACAATATAATGGTGGTCAACCAGAGTCATACAAATCATATTAGATTAGTTGAATCACACATAATAAAATTTATTAGAATAAGTCTAATAACACATGGATGTAAATAATTGGGGGGGTAAATTCTAGGAAAATCTAAAGCAATTGTTAATATAGTAAGGGTGTTGAATGTGTATGCCTTTTATTATAGGATGGTGTTTCCCAATGTATCAGATGTAATGACAAACATAGCCTAACCTTTAATGTAATTTCTCTTGACATACTAATTATTCTTCAGATATATAGACAACAACAGGCTAACTACTTAACCCTATAAAATTAAATCCCACACAATAACCTACTACTAGAAAATTCTATTCCCCGCTAACTATTTGACAGTAATAGAACCTTGATTCCTTTGCATAACAATTCTCTATTATTGATCAATAATAGAGAAGAGGGACATAGTTGAACTAGCCCAATATTTAAAAGAGATAGGGCTAGAAATAGGATAAATAATAAGACTTGTTTACAATCATTTATACTCTGAATGTGTTGATAAAATGTACACAATCTCTAAACGAAGAAAATTTTTTAATTTTAAGTAATTTTCTAGGAAAGATTACCAAACAACAAGGGAACACATCATTAAGTCACATATCGATATGACGAAGACTCAACCAACCCTACTGTAAAGCTAAGGTTGTTTGATACTTCATTAACCAAAACAGCTTTACAATGGTTCTCCACACAACCACCCAACTCAATTAATAATTATCAAGAGATAAAAACTCATTTCTTTGAGTACTTATATAGGATAAAACTAAAAGTCACATTGGATAAACTAGCTAGAATAGTCGAAGTAAGGTTATAGAAAGTTGTACCTTATAATTTAGAATATTAAAAACTAAGCACATTATAATTATATATGAGTAAGGGTGCATAAGTTACTATTAAAAGAAATATAGCGGAATATAAATAAAAGGTTCATAGGAATCAATTATTTAGATATTTATACCTTCATAGATGATGTTACCATTATGAGAAGATGCTAAAAAAACAAGAAAAAAAAGTACTACAAAGGACTTATGCTATTAGATATTCAAATAATGTCATGAGTGCTCACTCATTGATTGATTCAAACTCTAATGAATACTTTGAGGAGGTTCAACAACATCTCAAATTAGTAATTGAAATCAAGGATGAAGGACCTTTAAGTTAAAAACATTGAGAAAGTCAAAGGAGGCTACTAAATCTGGTAGTAAAGACATTGAGAAAGTCTAAGAAGGCTACTAAATCTGGTAGTAAAGAAGTAAAGGGTAGTTGAAGACAGAGTAATCTTTTAACATCAAAAGAGATGAAGAAATCTTCAACCAATTGATTCTTGAATGGAAAGTTAAGCTCTTTGAAAATCACATGATCTTTACTATTAATAAAATTAAGGGAAAGAAATATTTTAAATGGCATGACTCTTAGAACTATGACACTAACAATTATGTAGCCTTTAAGAACCAAATCTAAAAGGCTCTAAAGTTCGGACACATCAATTTTCTATACAAAGATATAAAGATAAATAAAGATTCATTACCATAAATAAAGTGTGGTCAATAGGTTTATGAGAAATCCTGATAAAGTTTACTAGCAAACCATAAAATGGATACTCTATTATCTTAGAGATACTACAAATGTTAGCTTGGTATTTGACAAGTGTAGTAGCATTAGAAAAAGTGTTGAGGGGTTTATAGATTTAAATTATGGTGGTGAATTGAATAGGTAGAGGTTACTAACATATTATGTTTTTACTCTTTTGAGATGTGCCATTAGTTGGAAAGCAATTTTGCAATCTAGTGCTACCTTGTCTACAATAGAGATTGAGTATATGGCATTGATAAAGGCAATGGAAAAAGCTTTATGGTTGAGAGTTTGGTTGATAATCTTGGTATGAGTTGACTGTTATACATTGTGATAGCCAGAGTGTTATTCATTTGACTAAGAAATAGATGAATCATGAAATGATCAAACATATTGATGTCGGGTAACACTTTATTCTAGATATCATGTCACAAGGTATTATATCAATAAAGTTCAAGCATTGTTTGGACTTGATTGGCTTGTGTAATACTTAAAAAGTTCTTGGTGGAGACAATGAAAGAGAAGTTTAAGTTTTGTAAGTTGACTCAATTTAAGATAATGTGGAGATTTGTTGATTTTGTTTTAAATTATAAGCCTAAGTGAGAAAAGAAATACCTATTTAGTTACTTCATATGAAAAATCTAAAGTCATCATATTTTAGGGTCAATGCTTATTTGTGAGTGCTTCCATTCTCTACATTTTAATGGCTCAAGAGAAGAGAGAAAAGGTAAGTTTTGGGTTACTTTGAGATTTTAGGTGAGAGAGCAATTTTGTGTGACACTTTATAATATCCTACTTTCTCATAGTGAATTTTTATAATCGTCTCGACCGTGGAGTAGGTCTAAGTTATCGAACAACTTAAATTCTTTGTATGTTCTTGTGTGATTTATCGTGCTTCTTCTTTTATATTTCTCTATTTGCCAATTAGTTTGATATTTTAGAGCTATTTCAATTACCAATGAATAATTTGAAATTAGCATGCTATAATTTATTTTGAATCATTATGCTAAATTTTCACACTACATCATGTCACACCATGAGTTTTATATCATTGAGTGATTAATACTTGTGATTTATGTCGATAAATGTTGCAATGACTGTTATAGTTCAATATTATCAATACCAATGGATAAACTCCTAGATTGATATATTTGTTCTTTGAGCTTGTATGTTTACTTGATCATCTAGAGTGTTGTTTTGCAAATTGTAATATTTTTAAATTTTAAAAGATGAAGTATCAATCAATGATGGGCATGCGTTGTTAGAATTTAACTTAAATATGAGCTAGCATGATTGTGGATTTTATATTTTAATAACATACGGATTGAAGATAAGGTTTAGAAAAAAAAAATAATAGGTCAAGTTTATAGCTAAATTACTATCCATTAAATATTGTGAGCTATGATGTGTCCCAATTAAATAAATAGGTGTGATGGTTTGTTTCTTACTACATGGTTTATTATAGAACAAAAGATACTATATTATTATTAATTAGGGCTCATGGTTTGCCTCAATCAAATAAATAGGTGTGATGGTTGGTTTCTTTGTACATGGTTTCAAATAATTAGGGCTGATGGTTTGCCTTAATTAAATAAATAGGTGTGATGGTTTGTTTCTTGATACATGGTTTATTATAAACCCAAAGATATTATTTTATTATTAATTAGGGCTTGGTCCTCTCTCGCATTCTAATCCTAGAGTATAAATAACAACTTATAAATGCTAGTTTGTTCAACTAAAAACTATGATGAGGTTCATTGAGAATAAGCGTTTCTTTGATATTATGATATATAATGCTTTATAAAAATATTTTCTAATTAAAAAAATTAATTTTTTTTAATTTTAAATATAAACACCCATTAAAATTATTGAAATGTGTTTAAAAAATATTAATTTAATATCTTTTTAAATTTAATATGTTCTTAAAATATATTTAAATATAATTTCAAACACAAAAATAAATAATATCTCAATACCTTGCATGACATACTTAAGTATGACTCCCCTCGCATTTACTTAAAAAGAAGAAGAAGAAACACTGTTCAATCAATTACATAAAACGAAGCAAGAACTGAGGTGTGACTTTTAAGAAATAAAACAGAATCCATTGTCCAAGAAAGACAGGGATCGCAGAGCTCCTCTTTAGCATATAGCCTCTGCAGACTACACCCCCAGCTCTTTAAAGCCAGTGTCTTGAATAAAACAAGAGGCGAAGTGGTCAATAGGATTCACTGTCGATATCCTGATGATATTTAATTCATGGAGGAAGTCTTTCACGGCCCTCGATACCTGCGAAAACAGAGACAACCTTGAGGTTGATCAGAAGGAATCATACCTCCACCCTTGGACGTGTCAATTGCCTCTAACATGGAGACAACCTCTTCCATCTCTGGCCGTTTGTCCGGATTAGCATCCCAGCATCTCTTCATTACATTTCCAAGAGCGCTCGGGCAACAGCGAGGAATTTCTGGCCTTAGATTCTGTTATAAACGTTTGTTTACTTTTCAGCTTTCTATGATAGTAGTGATTGTTAAAATTATTATAAACATAAGACTTCCAATAACTGGTAAAAAAAAGATTACTAAGTATCTATAGAGAGAGGGGGGGGAAAGAGAGATGTTATTAAGATAGGGCAAAGATATTTAAAGCTTGGCCACTTGAGTAAAAAGAGGAAAGAAAGGATGGTAATTTGACCAAAAAAAGCTTGGTTGTGAGAGGAGCAAGAAAAAACTTTCAAAGGCTTGGCTGTTGAGCAATTTATAGTTTTACAGCAGTAGGTGAGGTTCAAACATTGCAGAAAACCATGTACAGCATTTAAAACACTTCATCTACCTGTCGAACAACAGCAGATGTCACTTCTGAGAAGCTGAGATCGGGATATGGCATGTCACAGCAGTATATCTCCCACAGACAGATACTAAAACTGTACACATCACACTTTCTATTATATGGATTGCCATTGAGAACCTGCTCAATCACAATATTTTGATGATCGATAAGATAAAAATGTTATCAAAGCTGAAATGAATGCTTGGAAATTGCTAACTTAAGCGGTCTCTATTCATTGACAATCAACCACTTTTAGCCTGAAATTTCAAACGATAACAATTTCAGTAATGCATATAATCCTTCCAACTATTTTCACCCCCCCCCCCAATTCACCATATTGAAATGTCAATCTCCACCGGCGAAAGAATCTACGTTATTCATCTGAAGCATGCAAGTAAAATTAAGAAACAACTGTTCTTCATGGCCGAACTTGAGTCTTGAATTCACATTCTCGATTATAACACTATTGTTTCAATGATAAAGCACTTTAATACTGAATTGTCAAGAAGCAGAGGCCTGTGTGGCTTCTAAATTTATACCTCTGGTGCCATGTACCCAAGGGTTCCAGTCTCGCCGGTCATTTCATTAGGATTTGATGCCTCAAGGCGAGCAACTCCAAAGTCAGCTATCTTCACTGTACGTGTCTTATCCAGAAGCATGTTTTCAGTTTTAACATCTCTATGGACAATCTTCTTTGAGTGGAGATAGCTCAACCTATAAGGAATTCAAGAAGGCAGCTTCAATAATTTCGAATTGCATAGCATGCTTCAATGGCAAAAACGGAAAACATCCGAATGGTTAGAAGGTCAAAATAAAATACAAATGGGCATGAGTATCTGACCCTCGTGCAAGATCTAGTGCCATTTGAATAACCACTTTGAATGCAAGCTTCCTTCTCCAATTCTTTATGAGGTAAGATTTCAAAGCACCCCCAGGGCAATATTCGACAACAACACAGCAAATATTACTTGGCATGCCAATGTGACCATTCTCTGTTTGTATGTTTAACTCTGATGAGCCGATTGTAGCTCCAATAAACTGCAGAAGGAGTATGGCTTGATTCAGAGAAAGTAGATATAAACATGAGAGAAATCCTCATCGAAGATGTAAGACGGGTACTTGAAGAGAATACATATTGAAATACTCCAGAAATGCTATGGAAATGTTACAGTACACTTGGCAAAACTCATTCGCTTCGCCACTCAAAATAAAGAAAACTCCAAAAAACGCACCAAATTATATAAGCCAGTTGCATTTTAAGTATCCAAATCAGGGAAGCATAAGTATATCACGTCATTGCTTTGAAGTTCGAAATTGATTATCCGTGATACTTTGAATGATAGAACAAGTTGCATCCTTTATTGTGAAGGTTCACATGCATCTTTTAAAGATGGAAGGAAGGTTGAATGTTTTCAAACTTTTTAGTCAGTGTCATATTATCTGTGGAAATCAAGAGGAGTGAAGGGTCATGCATGAAACAAAATCTTACCTTAGTCACGTTGGGATGGTCAAGCTTGTGCCAAACGACAACTTCTTGCGTAAAAGCTGCTCTAAGAGAAGCTATCTCGGCATCTGACCGGTGGCCTTCCTCCCCCCAGTCGAGAAGCTTAACTAAGCCAGAGGAAGAATATAAAACTCAACACGAGAAAATAGGAAAAAAGAAAAATAATGATAGTGGGGCAAGGCTTTTCTTAATTAGGTGTTTAGGTGGAGCACTTGGCAGTTTCATATCCAAGGTAGATATCACTGGAGTTGATCTTAATTAATTCTCAAACCTTTTATTTCCAGAAAGTAAGCCAAAACATGACAGAAAAATAATTAAACAATAACAATAATAAATTCGGACACATGAGAGTTGAGGTTAGAAAAAGAAAAGGCTAACGGAGATGCTGCTGCGTCCAACTGCCAAATCATAAAATCTCGTGAAATCACGGATTTCTGCAAGGATCCAGGAACAAGTTAAAGAAAGCAAAACACCTTTCCTTTTCCTCTTTTACCCAACTGATGAGATGGCTAATGTAAATTATTTGAATTTACCTTCTTTAATGTACGAGCATTCCTCAGCAACCAAGGAAAAACAAGCTCTAATGATCAACATGTTTATGATTTCAAAGGATTTTATCGCTTTTGATGCATATAAAGCCAAGGGTAAACTATATAATGACGCCTCCTCGTAAAATTAATTAATATTTTTAACTTTTTAACAAAGCCAAAGGGCACATCCTAGCTTCTGATAGCAAATTAGAAACCAAATTACATCAAGATAAATAACATTAATTTCACAAACTAAAACACGTTCAAATTATATTGATGTAGCGGAGGAGGAGGAGGAGGAGGTGTGGCGGAGTAAGAAAGGCATTTGAAGAATAAGAAAGGGAACACATGTACAAATATGAATACACACACACACACATGGAAACGTACCAGCAACATCTTGGCCATCATAAATGCCACGGTGAACGGTGCCAAAGGTGCCGCGAGCTATAACACTTTTGATGATGAGCTTGGAGGGGTCAATCTCCCATTCTTGTCTTGCTATGGTGGGACTGTTATTGTTATTGGCGAGTCTTGGGGTTTCTTCAATATCTCCTTGTCCATCATGATCTCCATCTTTCTTGTTTTTGTTTTTTTCCATAGTACATGCCCTACTCAAATGCCTTTGCAGTTGCTCGTCCAAGCTCTTGAGATCTATTTGATCTGCTCTCACATACCCACCATCGCTCTCACTCTTCTGGTCCTTCATCTCTCTCTTCTATTTCTGGAATTAGATAGACCAAAAGAAAACTTTGAAGTGCGTGCGGGCGCAAACCGGGACAGAGACAAACCGTAACTACCTGCGGACCTACGTGGGTTTTAGTTCTATAGAATTTCGAGGGCGGTATAAGGATATGCTAAATTTGTGATACTGATGACGACGAGGACGACGACGACGAGGACGACGTTGTTGTTCTTGTAAATTTTAATTATGGCAAGCTAGTGAGCTATCGAAGACTAAAGAATTAGTCGTAACACTCTTCAATATGGTCGGGTTCCCACGCTTTTATCTCTCTCCCTCGCGTCACGCGCACACGTCTAGCTATCACCCAGCCCACAGAAGTACCTTATCGAAGTTTAGTTTTCCCCCTCCTCATTTCCTGTCTATGGCCCTCCAACCATACCATCACTCGTAATTATTATTATTTTGGTTTAACCTAATTTGTTTTTCGTTTTTAATTATTTTTAGACATAGTAAATTAATAAGTTAACAAGATTATAATAATATAATTTTTACATGATTTAATTTAAAATTTAAATTAAAAAAATATATTCAATTTTAATCATTACACCAAGTTTATAATAATATCAAAAAATATTTTATAATCTAGATATTATTTTT
>Ga0325402_1002536_pt1 | contig 16068 bp, 6 predicted proteins | sample PopdelMetagenome_22_FD_207212 | JGI IMG/M metagenome (GOLD analysis project Ga0325402, IMG submission 207212) | Populus deltoides microbial communities from Bellville, Georgia, United States - Xylem-PdKOR-R3 | ecosystem: Host-associated > Plants > Phyllosphere > Stem > Wood/Secondary xylem... | reverse complement strand
GAAATCCATCACCATGGAATGTCTAGCTGGCTGATTATGCCTACTGTGGCCTTCCTGACTATGATTTTAGAATGGCATCTGATCTTTATAGATTAGCCAGCCACGTTTTTGGAGTTGGTAAAAGAGGGGCATTATGTTGCCTTCTTGTCATTGCCATGATTTGTGGAGACCCTTTTTACAAGGTGGCTTCATTTTTAGGCCTGACCAGTTTGTTATTAATCGGTAGCAAATTCAAGTAGAATAATATATTTTTTTTCTTAGGCAAAAAGCGAACAGTGATCCAGGCATTTACTATACTCTTTTTGTTGATGGATTATGTAAAGAAATAACATCAATCTTCTAATTATATATATTAAATAAAATATTTTAGATGTTGATGGAAAATTTCTAATTTTTCAAAATATATTTCAGACTCAATAGAGAAGGTAAAGGAACTGTTAACAAGTTGCAATTGCTAGTCTACTCAAACAAAATTGTATCATTGACTATCTTCCCAACATTTCTCTTCCCCTCTAAGCATGCTGCAAGTAATTATGCACTGTATATAAATATTATTGAACTTTTATTATGAGCTATGGCAAAATAATATTGATGAGCTAGTTTATCCTTAAGGAATTAGGTTAACTGAGGAAAGTTTCGTAAAAAGGAAAGTTAAGTTAAACTAAATTGAAAGTCAAGTGACTCAGTTGTATCTCCTTGTCTTCCTCCCTATGTTAGTATACACCAGATAATATCTGCGCTGTGCTGCAAAAAAAAAAAAAAAAAATTCATGTATTATTAATATATTTTTTAGCAAAAAATAAATAAATAAATAAAATTATGTGAAGGTTGATCTGATGTGACATAATTAATTTTTTAGGTCTAGAAACAACTTGAACGATCGATAAAAATATAGCTTGACTAAAAAAAATCAAGATAATATTATTTTTTTAATATTGAGACGATAACATATTAGGTCTCCATGGATTCACTCGGATCAACTCAGGTTAACCTATCAAATCTCTAACCCAAGTCATGAGATCCTAATAACCTTCTAGAAACCAAATAAAAAAAATCATTAAACCCATTTCCAAATCAATTCAATATTGAAGGATAAAATTGAAATCAAAATTCAATTAGAAAAATGAGTCGAGCCAACCCGGATTAACCTGTAAAAACTTAGTCATAAGACTGGGATAACCGCTTAGAAAGAAAATTGAAATAAGTTATGAAACTTAATTCTCATTCAACTCAATGTTAAGGATGAAATTGAGAAAAAAATTAATTAAAAAAAGAACATGAAAAAACCACTTTAGTCAACTTGAGTTAACCGACTTAACCCATAACTCGAGTTATGAGATCGTGATAACCCCATATAAAACAAATAAAAAAAATAAAATCAAATTCTCAATCAATCCAATGCTGATGGATGAAGTTGAAAAAAAATAAGCCGAGTCAACCTGTGTTAACTTGTCAAACCCGGGTCATAAGACTGGGTTAACTACATAAAAAATAAATCAAAACAAATTATAAAATTAAATACCTATTAAACCTAACATTGAAAGATGAATTTGAAAAAAAATACATTGAGGATTAAATTGTAAAAGGCCAACGTATATTACTACCCCTATAGTGAAATGCCAAAGGCCTTTTAGTAAACCTTGATGTTCAAACTATAAAAGGCCAAAGCTTTTCACTATTCATCGCTACAATGAAATGCCAAGGTTTTGTAATATATGTTTATAATAGTTATTAAATGGATTTGGTGTAAATTTAGTCCTTCCAATTTAAATGAAATTATAACTTAATACCTTTATTTTATAACCAATATTTTAATACTTTTTTTATTAAATAATGCTTTTAGTTTACTAAATATCCAAAATGCCTTCTAATCCCTATATTGTAACTTTGTCTCATCACCAACATAGTTTCATAATGTTGTTGCCTTCGACAATAATATCAAATATAAAAATCATTTTAAATAAATATATTTTTTCCAACAAAAAAGATTTTATACACAGGTTTTTTCGACATATTTTTGTAGTTAAAAGAATTCTAATGTAAACCAAAACATTTATGTGTACATATAATAAAATTAATTGAGAACTATGTGTGTTAATAAATGAAAAAAAAAAGTCATGAATGATAACAAAAAATAAAAGAGGAAAAATTAGATCAAGATATTAAATCTCGCAAGACAAGATATTTATCTAGTTTTGTTTGCTAATTTTTTTATTCGATCAAACAATAATAGAAATAGACACATATTTTAAATTGATTGAATAAAATAAAAAGAAAAAATACCTTGCAAAACTGCACATATTAGAATAATCATTTGAAAATAAATATTTTTATTTCTAAAAATAAATTCCATCTATACAAAAAATTAAAAACAAAATATAGATGGACCAGAAAAATCTCTTAAAAAACTAAATTCATACAAAATAACAAAAAATAATTGTCATTTAAAAGATGCTCTATAAACAAAAAAAAAAAAGATGAGGCATTAATCTAAATATAAATAAAAGTTATTTGAACGTAACTTGAAATTAACATCTAGTAAATATAAAAGTGGTTACTACTCATTTATTATAATATTTTTGTATGTGTTGCAGTTCCATTACATATCACTAAACATGGCTGATATTGATATTAGAGATAATTTAGTTAATTAGGTATATTATTATTCATATTCACTTCTTATGTATATTTAGTAGAATCTCTTATTTTGTTTTGTAATTAATTATTTTATAATCACTTAAACCTAGTTCTTTTATGCTTACTTTTCCAATCATTTAACAATGTATATACATATATAAATCTTTTGTGAACCACATGTTTAATGTAAATTGGTAAATGGTGAATTATGTGTTATTATGAAATGTTGATATAAAGATTATTTATTAATGATGAGATGAAGATTTAATAAAGTGGAGGTATGTTTGAGGCTACCATGTAAAAATATGGTAATGTGTTATATGTAAGTTATAGTGAGATAAAATTTTGTGTAGAGTTTTGTATAGAAAAAACTATGTTGAAATTTCATAAAATATGTTAAAGCACATAATTAGTTTGATGTAAAAATAATATGAAATATGACATGGATATTGCTAAGACTAGAAATTATAGAATGAAGAATCTAGTAGCATTGTAGATAAAATCAAGTAATGTAAACATGTAAAAAAAACCATGTTGAAAATGTTACTTATATTGGTTTGATTCTCAATCAATACCAAATATATTCAGGTTGTTGTAATAAATATTAAGACATATTAGATAACAAAATGTCATAAGGAAAGAAAATAATATTAGGGGTTATATATATATGGCCTTACTTTTTTTTTTTATTAACGTGGGTGTCTTGACCAGCTTGCGCGTACCTCGACTAATCCCACGGGTCTTGAAGTTAACGACCATGTAAGTTTCCAGTGAGACTCGAACTAGTGATCTTTAGAGAGCAAACCTAGAATCTGACCAATTGAACTACACCTCTCAGGGTTTAAATGACCTTACTTTTCATTTACATACTATTAGTATTTGGTTATAATTAGTGTGAATCAAATAATGGGTTGTTACAGGAATGTTATTTTGTGATCTTGGAGTCTCTATACTGTCTTCTTTTATTTTATATATGGTGTGACAATGCTAGTGTGATTACCGTTGCTTCAAATTCATTTTTTGATGCTTATTTAATGCATACACCAAGTATAATAAAGTTGATAATGAAAAAATAATTAATAAAGATATTTTGGTTTGCCATATTTCCATAGAAGATCAACAACTAACTAGTTGATGTCTTTAATTATAAGGGACAAACATCACCACACTTTACACTAATTATGCGTTCCAAATTAATGGTATTTGATCTCCCTATTCATTTATGGGGTGTTATTGTATCTGTTTCTTCACCTACATAGTATCTTGATGCTTACTCTACTCAACAACCAACTGCAAAAATCTCCTTTAATTACACAACAAAATATATAGTTCTCAAGTATATATATTCCATATTTTATCTCCTTGGATCACTCCCATTTGTCACATTGCATGCCTATTTATTTCGATCAATATAACATTACATTTCATGTTGGCAAAACCTCTTTTTTTTTTATCTATCTTTCACAGTATTCACCCTCATGCCTTGTCCTGTATACTGAGAACCGAACCACGATGACAGTTGCTTGGTTGGAATTGGTAGTGGAAATATTGGAAATAACATCAGGATACGTTTCATGTAATTGGGCTAAACATTATTTAAATAATGGCCATTTAATATTACACTGTCGAGCTTGCCTGGATAATAAATAATAAGCTTAAAAGCTGATGGGACAAAACCTAACCAGGGATGCAATGCAACAGAGACAATAACACTAGCTAGCTTCTTGGTTTCTGCTATATCTGAGATCATTTGGAGCATTCACTGCATGTGCTTGTCTTCTCTTAATTAGCTCCAGAAAGAGAAAGGTAAACTGCAAGACACAAAGCCAGCAAAAGCGAAGGATTCTCCTTGTTTTGCAGGGGGGAAAAAGGGTTTACGCACTGGAGAGCTGGTATCTCCCTTTTCTGTGGACTGTATTTGTCTTGACCGTTGACTCTTTCTTGAGGTGGATCCCATCTTCTCGTGTTTGAGAGAAAACTATGGTTATACACCAGCGCTAGCTTATGGTGTGTTTGGTATGATAGATAGAATGAGAGGGGTGAAACTAGACTTTGACTCGATCTGATAAAACTAGTTGTTATATCTCTTTATTTAGTTAACACCTAACTGGACTGAACATTTATTTTATTTTATATTTAAGGAGTATGATCAGATATAATAACATATTATAAGAACGATAATATCCTTGTACATTCTCATGTATATAAATATAAAAATAATAATATAATTATTTTTTAATTATTTCTAAGTCATAGTATTAATTTATATTATTTTATTTAGTTTTTATTCTTTTAATAACTATAATAATTATCTTTAATGAAAATATGATTTAACAAGTTGTCATATAAAACAGCACTAGCATGTCCTATAGGGGGATGAAGTGACAGAAAATTAAATATGGGATATGATAAAAATCATCTCTTTTCTTGCCTTATATTTGAATCAAATAGCCTTATCTATATTCATATTCCAAACGAATCCTTAATTTAAAATAATCTTTCATTCTCAAAATAGAAGAATCATCTTTTATTATGTACATATGCTGCTATGAGAAAATAAAAATAAAAGTTAAAGCGATACGTTACCTTTTAGAGGGGCATAATTGAAAGAACTTGAAATATAAGAATGATATTTTACTTTGTGAATCTTTTTTCTCTCTCTTTTTTTTTTCAAAGTATTTTTCTTTATATAAGAAACACAAAGTTAATCCCTCCTATGCCAAAAAAGGATTTACTCCCTTTCTAACTCAAAAAATAGAGCATAAAAAATTCTGAAATCTTTAAATTTCAATAAAAATAATTATTAAAATGATATTAATTTGTATGCGATGAACCTTAACAATAAGTGGATAGTAGCACCTTCTGGCAATTCCAGTTTATAGGCCACTAAGCCAATCTTCTATAAGATTTTTTATAAACCATAAAACTTTGAATTAAGCTTGAAATGCTTCCTTAAAGCGACACTAGATTTCCCGTATGGCTGTAACTTTAAGTAAACATAATCTCCTACTTCGATTTCCTTGCCAATTTTATGTTTGTCAACCACTTGTTTCATTCTATGAAACGCCCTTGTTAATTGCTGCTACAAAAATTTATCCATCTGAATTCTAGTGGTTATCATATTTTCTACTACAACCATTGGACGACACTTATGAGTGGACCATTCTCTCTGAGGTAGTAGATATCCAAACAATGCTTGGAACACAACCATAAAATTTCCAAACTTAGTAAATCTATCAACCACCACCATAATCATGTCCTTTCTTTTAAACTTTGGAACACTTTCTATGAAATCCATTATGACATTCCTCTAAGCTTTTTCTGGAATGGTTAAATGTTGCAATAACCCAGGATATGTGATATGAATCTTTTTTTCACTTGGTCAAACAATTTAATTCCAATGAAGTAGATAACAACTCCAAAGGCCAAAAATCAGGTTTGATAGAACCTTGACCAAGAGGTAACCTTATACCTAAGAACCAAATGTATTGTAAAGAGACTTAGATCCAGAGATAACCTTGTAGCTAAGAACCCTAAGCATGTGAATGATATCACGAAGACAATTAATCTTTGATAAGTCAGTGTACAATGTTTGTCCCTACAAAGAAATATTGTTTTTTCCACAAACAAACAAAAGGAAAATTGATATTTATTCTCTAACTTGTTGCTAAAATTTACAGATAAAAAAACATAATATAGTCTCCTCTCACTAACTTTAATAGACCATTTTGGATTGCAAGCTAATGGGTCTAAATTAGTAATCAACTAACATAATTTCAATAATAAAATAAACCCATAAACAATGTCTAATAGGCTAAAACAAATTCAAATTTAAAATAATTATTCAAAATTAAATAAATATATAAAATAAGATAAGAAAAACAAATTTTTTATGCTAGAATTCCTTTATATAGCCTAAATCACTAATTTTCGCATATTTGTTTTTACAAATTTTTAATCTTGACTTCAAACACATCATTCTCTCTTATATAGATGACTTACTAGGCCTACCATATATGATTAGAAATCTTGAGATTTATAGTTTCCATACCAACTTTAATCATAGACAATTTCCATTTGTAGCTCCAGATATACCCGAAACAATAAACAAAGGTCTAGTTTAACAAATTTGACAAGATTTATCTAGTAACTTTTATCCTCTGTAATAATATGTTCCTAAACACCATTTGACCTAAAAAATTACAAAAACTTATTTCCAAGTGTCTAGTATCTCCTTGTAAAATTTTAGCTTGTTTTGATGTACCATTTGAGAGATATGTCCGATCTCGCAAAACTGATCAACAAACATTTTAAGTCCAAATTTAAACCTGACTTGGTTCATATCAATATACATTCCTCTCCAGCTTTGCCTGCTTACAGATGTCATATTCTTCAATAACTTGCTTAACTATCTTCTTCTTATACAACCAACAGAATAAGGAATTTACCCTTTTATAGGAGTTTTGAATTCCAACATGGCTATTAAGATAAGAATCATTAATTGCCAACACTATTATGTTCCTTAAGTCTTCCTCTAAGCCAATCACCACCTTTCTTTTAAACCTCAAAATTCATTCCAACAATGCATATTGTGGCCAACTATAAGGGTTCACAAGCTTTTCCACTAAGATTTTTTTGCATAAAAGATCATTTTTATAAGTTTCTTGCACCTCCTTATACCAAGTAGGTACAATGGCAATAATTGCATTTAAGCTTCTTTGTTGAATCCCATCCATTCTACTAGACTCATTAATTTCTGCAATGGCAAGCCTTCTTGATAAGGCATCTACTGTTAGGTTTTCTTTTCCTTTCCTATAGTGGATATGATAGCTGAGTCTTAACAGTTTGGTCAACTTTTTTTGTTGCAAGGGTGTATAAATCTTCTACTCTAGAAGATACTTGAGACTTTCATGGTATGTTGTAATAACAAACTGATTATGCTTTAAGTAATGCATTTATCTCTCTACTACCATTAAAATTGCCATGTTCTTCTTTTTGTAGATTGATAATCCCAAGTGTTTTGAACTCAATGCTTTACTAAAAAAGGCCAGAGGTCTTCCTTTTTGACTCAGCATAACACCCAGTCCATTGGTGCAAACATCAGTTTCTAGCACAAAGACCTTCTTAGAATCTGGTAATGCTAGTACAGGTGCCATACACAAGGCTTTCTTCAACCTGTCAAAAGTTGTCTTAGCCAATACATTCCACTCAAAACTATTATTTTTTAATAGATGAGTTAATGGTTTACTAACAATTCTAAAATTCTTGATGAATTTCTTGTAATAACCAGCTAACCCCAAGAATCCCTTTAGCTCTTTAATTGTGTGTGGTAATGGCCAATCTTGTATTACTGTAGGTTTTTTAGGATTTGTTGCTACTCTATTGCTTGAAATTATATGCCTCAAATACTCTTTCTAAGACCAACCTAAAATGTTTGAGGTGTAGTTCTAGTGTATAACTATATACCAATATATCATAAAAAAACCAACACAAATTTCCTAAGGAATGGCTTTAGTATGGTATTCATCAATGATTGGAAGGCAGCAATGGCATCACCTTGAACTCATAATGTTTATGGTATGTCTTGAAGGTTGTTTTCTCTACATCACTTTTAAACATCCTGACTTGGTGATAGTCTGTTTTTATATCCAATTTAGAGAAGAATTTGAAACCATGAAGTTCATCCAACAGTTTATGTATCAATGGAATTGGGAATTTGTTTTTAATAGTTAGATTATTCAGTTGTCTGTAATTTATATAGAACCTCCATGTCCTTCTTCTTAACTACTAGAATTACAAAACCAAAAAGGTTGTTGGTATATTAAATTATTCCATTCCTAGCATTTCTTTCACTAACCTCTCAATTTCTTCTTTATACATGTAAGAACTCTTGTATGGTCTCATATTAATTGGTTTTGCTCTTGGAATTAGTGGATTTTTATGATTTAGAGCCCTGGTAGATGGCAATTAAATTAGTTCTGCAAACACTGTGGAATTCCTGCAAAAATACCTCTATTTCAAGATGTTGAATTTCATCTTCTATAATTTTCATAGCTTCCAAAAGAAAAATTATCTAACAAAGCCATAAAATGTCTATTTAAGGTTCTTATGGACCTTATTAACTATAATTTCTCTTAACTTAGCCTCTTCTATTATACCTCTCAATCCAATCCTTCTTCCATCCTTTTTAAATAAGATCTTCATTTTTATAAAATCAAACAAGATAGGTAAGTACAATCTCAACTAGTTTACCCTCAATACCATGTCATATTTACCTAACTTCCAAATCCTAAGATCTGGATGAAATTCATAATCTTGTATGAACTATTAAAATCCTGGACTATAAGCATCACACTTCATAATGTTTCCATTAACAATAGTAACTATCAACACTGTTGTTTTTACCATCACAACCTTAATTTGCAGCATCGCTTGCTTATCAATGAAGTTATGAGAGTTTCCACTATCTATTAGTATTACCAGCTCATTTCTTTGATAGCCACCCTTGATTCAAATAGTATTATGGGTATATCTATATGTCAAAACATGTAAAAATAATCCATATTCCTCAATTCCATCTTCATTTTTTGCCTTTTTATTTTCTTATTCTTCTACTTTTAAAAAATATTATTTACTATCCTCTAATCCTTTTATCATATTTAGTCTTTTTATTACATATCTATGGCCAGGAGTAAACTTCTCTCCACACTTAAAACACAATCCAAGTTTGGATTAAAAGGATTATCATATACTTGTTTTGAGTTTGTCAACAATTCTCCTTTATATTGATTAAAAGTTTTCAATTGGTAATTACCTGACAATCTGTCAAAGCCATTCATTGAAAAAGTTCTTAAGATCATTATATTTCTCTTGGTGATTGCGTCATTGGATTTTTCCTGCTATTTAGCCTATTCAAAGGCTTATTATAGTGTAGTTAGCTTGAAAATCCTTAACATAGGCTTGATATCTTTATTAAGTACACTTATAAAACTAGACACATAATAAGCTTTTGGTAGAGAGGGATTGAGTACACTCATTAAGGACTGAAGTTCTTTAAACTTCTCCACATATTCCTCTACATTGTTTTTCTTGTTCTAGCTTGTTGAACTCCTCTACAACATCATTTTGATTTCCAAACCTTATACACATTGCCTTAGTGAATTCATACCAATTGGATAAATCATCCTTTTACACCAAGAATCCTTCGTACCAAATATCAACCTTGCCTTCCATGTACAAGACAACAATCTCTACCCATTGATCAACAAGTATGAAATGTATTTTAAAGAATCTCTTATATTTTTTTATCCAACCACGAGGATTATCTCCAGAAAAAATAAACAGTTCTACCCTTGGCAATATTGTTCTACTTTCTTCTTAAATTCTTATAACAACTCCCCCATTGCTATTATGGTGAAACAAATTGTGTCCTTCCACAGTGACTCCTTCCTTCCATGCTGACCATCCAAATTAGCCTTGAAGAAATTCAAAGTTGAGAGCACCGTGTCCAATTGTGATTGCAATTGTTCCACCTTCTTGCACAATTCATCTCCTTACACTTTTATTTCTATTCGAATCTCCTGCATTTCTTCGTTGATATGTTTATTGTGCTTTTTTAGAGCTCTGAGTATGTTATTGTCTATCATGGTGGGTTAGAAGTCTTTGTGTGGATCTTCTTTGACTTTGAACCCAAATTGTAAAGGAAGGCCTGGACAATGGAATTGATAGAAAAGAAAGATTGAGAGATAGATAAGTAGAGAGAAGAAGCTTGTAATTTTTATAGAAGAGGAATTCTATCAATTACTTGCTTAACATATTTTCTTCATCATGTATTTATACTAGCACAACTCTGTTTAATATTTGACAGCTAATGTTCATCCTTACTTGCTTAACATATTTTCTACATCATGTATTTATACTAGCACAACTCTGTTTAATCTTTGACAGCTAATGTTCATCCTTACCTGCTACTATTGCTTTCTTCTTGCTTATGTAACAAAGTTTTTAATGGTAAGTATTTGTTATTGAAAACCATAAACTTATTGAGGGCGGATAATGTTAATTATAGGAATTCTGCACCAATTTTGCATAGCAGATAGGAGAATGTAAACTTCTCCAGGTGGAGCTAATTTCCGTCAATCAATCATCAGAAATTTAAGAGGCATAAGAAGTACAAAGGTGTCATATTGGAGCAATGGTTTTCAATCATAGTTGAGAGAGATAGCCTGGACTCCTTGTTCAATTCAAAGAGAACAAAAGAGACAATAATTTTCATTCCTGTGGACGATTGATAAATTTTAATACAACGAATCCAAGAATTAATTAAGTTCCAATTGTATGTCCTCTTTGATAAACACAGATTAAAAGATTTTTTCTTCCAGATTTCAGATTAAACAAGTCAGTACTGGTGGTAGTAGGGAATGGACAACTCATTTTCCTGAACATATTGGTTGATGGTCCCTAATATGTATGGACTAGGCTAGAATGAGCATGCAGATGCCAAAAGAGAAATACGTTTCTGCTAGTTTCTAATTCTGCAGTTGTGGAGCCAAAAGCACATGTATATTGAACATGCTACCAGTCAAACAAGCAAGTCTACAAATCCCAAACATGTTTCTTTCAAGGGAAAGAGCAAAATAATGATCAAAGGAAGCAAAAGACAGGAATCCTCTGGTGGCCCTACATTATTATTCCCACACCTTCAGAGCGAACAAAAAAAAAAAAAAAAAACCCTTCCCCCGGGCACAATTTCATATTTGAGGCAAGAAAGGCATTGATGACCCACGAACAAGTACTGTTTTCGTCATATTACAAAGATCCATTATTGAGATTTCAATCATCTGCAAAACAGAAGTATCCTGTTATACAAAGACAAAAATAATAATAATAATAATAATAATAATAATAATAATAATAATAATAATAATAAGAATAAGAATAAGGTACGAGAAGCTAGAGTAACACAAATTAAATTCGTTTACTATATTATTGAGATGATATTATTATTACCTGAAGTGTGAGGTCTTGAACTGGATGCAAGATCAAGCCAAGAGTCTGCGTCCTTTGGTTCCCATTCATCAAAGAAATGGTGCAATGGCTTCAGGGTTTCAGTTTCTTTCTCCAACTTGATTGACCTTCTTGCTGATGACTTGATAATATCAGTGCCCAAAACAAAGCAGTGCTGCCCTGGTTGTTGCTGCTCTTCTTTAGAAGTATCAGCAAAGTTTTGAAACTGTGACAGTGAGTAACCTTTGTAGGAACTCATTGTCAATTGGTTATATGAATCTTGAACACCTCTTGCACTCCCTAAGCCATCTGGAAAGAAAGATCTCTCATCCACATCCTCCCTCATTCCATGATAATACCTTATAATTCATGCAAAAAAAAAATTAAGCCATCATGAAACAAAGAAATCAAAATATGCATTAGATTTGTTTCCTGAACTTACACACACCTGTGCTCTTTGTCAACATGAGGAGAAGATCCAGACTCCAAAAACAGGTTGTGAGGGGTGCTATTTAGAGGAGAAAAACCAGAATCAGGAGGGCCAGAAGATGAAGAATGAGGATAAAGGAAGGGGTTAAGGAAGGTTCCATGCGAAGGGTTTTGATGGGCATAAACTTCAGATTCCGCAGATGAAGGGTGAGAGAAAGAATAAGAGGAGCTGGAGGGTGAAATAGTGGGGTTAGAGAGGTTTCTGTTGATTGATGTTAAAGGAATTGTTGTTGCTGTTGTAGTAGTACTTGAAGTAAGTTCCACAGGCTTTCTTGAACGGCTTCTGCCTCTGTGCATGTGCCTCTCACAATATTTTGAGTCTGGGTATGCTTCCTTTGAGCACCTCCATTTTTTTCCATCCGTTCTTCTGCACCTTCCTGGCTCTGGGTCTGCTTTTCTGCCAAAACCCGCCTGAAAACAACCCCACCCAACTGCGAAAACACAGTCCCAACTTTCTTTCTGAACACTTGCTTTTTTTATATATTAAAAAAAAACATTCAAAGCAATAGGTACAGATCAACTTACTAGGTTGGTGAGGGAAGAGTCTTGATGCCAAAGAAGATCCCAAGCTTCTTTTGACAGAATAGAGGAGTTCTGGCGGGACAGGAACACCAGAGACCATGTATTTGTAAATGAGAGCTTGGTGTTCAAGCTCTTGCCATTGAGTTGCAGTGAAAGGAAACCTATTTCTGGAAATTGTTGTATTCAACATATTTGAGTGAAAAAAGATGCCCAAAAGAACCAATTAAAAGGATTCGCAAGTTGTAAATTATAGAGAGATTTCAGAGACAAAAGGAGGGTTTTTTTTTTTTGGTTCTAGTTGGGCTGATAGTTTTTAAGGGTTTTTTCTCAGTCAATTACTTGCAGAATCATCTTCTGTGAATGAATAGAGAAACTAATGGCTGTGATACATAATACTGCTGCCACCTCCTCTCTCCCTCTAGCACTGAGTAAGTCTGCTATTTTTACGACTGCACCTCTGTTGCTTCTGCTGCTACTGCTGTTCTTGTCCCTGACATCATTGCATAAATCCATAAAAAAATGTTCAAAAAAAGTACTAAAATCTGAAAACAATTAAATATCGAGCTTTAGGGCTAGCCTTGTAAGCATCTTTGGTTTTGCTTTCTCCACATTGTGGAGACATGGAAATGAGTGCCGCGTCTATTATCTGTAGGAGTGCATTTAGCAATCCTTTCCATCGTGTTTAAGAGAAGGCATAACGCTTGTGTCATATCTACACATCCTGATACATATGAGAGATTTGAAGCATGCTAGCTAATGCCAGACTTTAGTTATTGTACAGACCACTAGGTTGGTGAGTTTTTTCATTTAATTTCCATTTCGTTTTTTTCACAAAGAAACCTTGGAGACAGTATGTGTGGTTGCATACGAGCATGTGATTGGGCTGTTAAACTTTTTTGTTCATTAATTACATGTTTATGCACTATTCAGCTCCACAGCATTTTTCCTAATTAAAGCTCACCGGTATTTGCATCTCAGTTAACTAGCAAAGCCAACGATTGGTTTAGATCATGAATATAAATTGAAGTTTAGAAGTGTAGTTTCGTAAACTAAATGAATGTAATTATTTGGGTTGCAAAATAGCAGCGGCAGTGGGTGGGGGAGTGAAGATGCCATAATATTGCAAGGGAGAAACTGTTGGTTAGAGGGAGGTCTGAACTTGTTTAGCAGAAAGCGAAGGACCCTTTTTCTCTTCCATAGGTGGAAGTGATTGGCGGCAGGTGGCAGGGAAGTGCACTGAGGAGGAGGAGGAGGAGGAGCCGAGGTGGGGACAGTTTGCTCTTCTGTACAGTACTGTTTCTCTGCCCCAAACACATGCCTGTCCTCCTTTATTTTGCCTCAACAACTCAGCTTTTCATTCATTTACCCAAGTTTTCCTGAATTAGTTTTTCTTTTAACACATCTCTTTCCATATTAGCTACTCAGTCTTCCTTCACTGTGAAGCACATTTTTTGTAGGGTTGCCTGTAAGTAATTTGCAGTCTCGCAGATACAGGTGTAGTGCTCACCTGGGATCTTTTGACTGGGAGCCAGGCCTAACTTAGTATGTTACATCCCTGCAAACAGCAGCATTCTATCTTCAATCTCACAGCACAGTCAAACAAACACCTCTATTCTATTCTATTCTACCAAAAAGACAAAAACCATTATTACTGTACTGGCATTTGAAATGCCCCACTTATAGTTTGGTTCCTCCTCGACCATCTTAGTCTTTTTATACAGTTTTTCAGTGGGTTAGAACCCAAATTATAATACGAGGAGACTCACCATCTAAATCAATAATTAAAGATCGAGTAACACTATTTCTTCCTTAAGAATGAGTTCTCGTGATAAAGTTCTCAATATGGCAGTCAAGCTACATGCTACACATATGACTTCTCTTCTATCCCAACACCCACAATTCTTTATCAATCATTATGTTTTGGGCTCTGTTGGTTTTTTTTCCCCATCGGAGTCTTGTTAATTTGATCCCGCTGCTTTATCAGCAGATCAGATGCTCAATATAACGCCGTAAATAGAATTGTTTACTGAAAACTAAAAAAATGGGATCGCCTTGTGAAGGTATAATTGCTGCATTTTTAACGTTTATCCGAGAACTATATTTTATCTTACACTAAATGATCTTGTTCAAGAGAGTTTGGCTAAGAGTGGACGGTGGGGTGGAATTGAAATCAAAGCTTTAATTCTCACTTGGTTTTTCATAGGCGCGCCATTTACTTCATCAAATTAATGATATGGCATCTGTGTTTTTTAGATAAACTAGTTAACGATATAACTAGAGCTAGTTAGGTAGGTCTCTCATTGCTAGTAATAAATTCTGATATTGAGATCTTTATTGTTTCATCCTTTTAACGGAATGAGAAGAGAAAACAAAGGGAAAGTGTTCATGTTAATATGTGTGTGTGTGTGTGTGTGTGTGTGTGTGTGTGTATGTTTCAATGTTCTGGAGGTATGTATGGAAAAATAAAAGGAAAAGAAAAAAGTTACAGTGTTTTATCTCCCGTTATTCATGCTATCTAGCAGAAAATTGCAGACTTGTTTTAATAATTAAAACCTGCATTTTGATGTTGTTTTAACCACATACAAGCTAATAATTTAGTCAACAGTAGTAGTATCAAGTAATGGTATAGAGCTTAGATTGAAGAAAGATGAGTTTGGAGGTGAAATCAAGTAAAATAAACTGATTTACAAGAGAGATGGCCATGGCAAACAACTTAAACTAGAGTACTGTCCAGCCTTCTATGTTTGCAAGAGAAAATTATGAATTTAAAAGCATAAAGATAAAGACTTTGCTCATTTCACTTGATTTGTGAGAGGTGATATGGACTGAATTTGAGGAGCTTGAATCAATAGAAAACTGATCCATAGCACAAGTTAGAGTTTTAAAGGATAGAAGGGGTAGAAATGATGGAGCTCTTAGATTAATTCGGAGAGGGGTAGCTGATCCTATCTTTCCAAAAGTCGTGTGAGCCATTCAAGTAAAACAGGCATGAAAGATTCTAAAACAGGAATGTGCAGGAGATGTGAAGGTAAGGGTTGTGAAACTGCAAGGTTTTAGAAAAGAATTTGAGAATTTAAAATTGAAATTGAATGAGAATGAATCAGTTAAAGAGTTTTGTATCAGGTTGATAGAACTTATAAATCAAATGAGAATATCTGATGAAGAAATTCATGATAGAAAAATCATAGATAAAGTTCAAATGAGGAAAAAAAAATTTGATGTTATTGTTGTTGTTGAAGAAACTAAGGATTTGTCTAAGTTAACCATTGAAGGATTGATAAATACCTTGAAGTCATTTGATAAGACTGGTACAACGGTTTAAAAAATATGTTAAGAGTTCATTTCAATCTAAGATTACTCACGGCAATAAAAATCAAGAGAATGGGTCTTTAAATGATGGGGAAAAAAAGTTTT